>Ga0194120_10000269_pt1 | contig 95142 bp, 67 predicted proteins | sample TA2MahCa65mmetaG_FD_148642 | JGI IMG/M metagenome (GOLD analysis project Ga0194120, IMG submission 148642) | Freshwater microbial communities from Lake Tanganyika, Tanzania - TA2015019 Mahale Deep Cast 65m | ecosystem: Environmental > Aquatic > Freshwater > Lake | place: Tanzania: Lake... | reverse complement strand
CGACGTCGACAACGACGGCGACTACGACGCCATCTCCGCGGAGGACGGCGGCAACAACGAGAAGCTCTACAAGAACATCCTCAACCCCGGCGACAACAAGGCGGCTCTGATCGCGAAGACCGAGCAGCTCGGCAACAACACCGCCGCGGCTGCACTGCGCACCGCACGCGCGACGATCAAGGACTCGGGCAGCTACTACAACACCTGGTACAACGCGAACAAGGTGCGCATCACGGTCGACGGCTGCACGCTGCCGGACGTGACGGCGATCACCAGCCAGGGCAACGTGTTCCGCGCTCGTCTGCCCGGCAACCTCGTCGGCGCGGTCAGCTACACGTGGCGCTCGACCGACGAGCACGGCAATACCGGCGTCTCGGCGGCCAAGAACTACACGGGTTCGACCGGCGCCGCGCACGCGGTGGCGTTCGGCACGGGTACGGCGGGCACCAGCGGCACGCCCGGCATCAAGGCGCTGTCGGTTGCGTTCCCCGGCACGACGTCGCACATCGCGGTCACCGGCCTCCCCGCCGGCACGACCACGCTGCTCTACGTGACGGACACGAAGCTCGCTTCGCCGCTCTTCCTGACGGGTCTGTGCAACATCAACATCATCGGGACGATCCTCGGCCAGAAGCAGGGCCCCGCTGACGCGACCGGCTGCCTGGTCGGTTCCTTCCCGATCCCCGTGACCGCGCCCGCCGGCCTGAAGTTCTACGCGGAAGGCTTCGGGATCAACGGCATCGCGGGCAACCTGCTCTCCTCGACGCAGGGCCTCGAAGTCACGGTTCAGTAGCCGGGAACGAGTCCGACCCTTCGGACCAGGACGGCCCGGTAGAGCTCGGCTCTACCGGGCCGTCTGCGTTCCCTGTCCGATTCGCTCCGGGTGCGATCACTCCAGCCAGCGTGCCGGCGCTCCCCGGCGTCTTCCTGCTTGTCCAACTCGATGACTGCTGCCTTGCGACTCGCTCTGTTGGGCGCCCTGGTGCATCCGGCGGCGGCCCAAACCGTCTTCGTCGACGCCTCGTCCGCGCTGCCGCAAACCGGTTCGTTCACGGAGAACGTGGACTTCGCCGACGTCGACCTCGACGGTGACTGGGATGCCGCGTTGGCCGACGGCGGCGACTTCGGCAACGACCAGAACCGCCTGTGGATCAATCAAGGCGGAGCGCAGGGCGGTGTGCCGGGTGTGTTCGTGGACGCCACGGCCGTCGCGCTGCCGGTCCTGGCGGACGACAGCCGCGACGTCGAATTCGCCGACATCGACGCTGACGGAGACCAGGACCTGTTCACGTCGAACACCAGCCATGTCCTCAACCAGGCGAATCGCTGGTGGGTCAACCTGGGAGCCTCTCAGGGTGCGCAGTTGGGCCACTATGCGGACGAGACCGCCTCGCGCTGGATCGGTCTCGGCAGTCCGGGCTCCTCGCTGCCGGCCTCATCGGTGCTCGCCTCCGGAGGATTCATCGACTGGTCCTGCGACAGCGATTTCGCGGACCTCGACGACGATGGCGACCTCGATCTCGCGCAGTCCAGCTACGGTGCCGCCTTCGGCGGCAATGTCCCGACCCGACTGTTCACCAACGACGGCACCGGGCTGTACGTCGAGTTCAACCCGACCGGCCACCAGATGTCGACGACGCTGCTGCAGCCCGGCGAGCCGGGCCTGTGGTGCGAGGGCCTGCAGACGCCGAATACGTTCGACACCAGCGGCGCGAGCTGCGACATCGCGACCAGCGGGCTCGACGTGGACCTCGCCGATCGCGATGGCGATTTCGACGTGGACCTGTGGCTGTGCGCGCGACAAGAAGCGCCGCGTTGGTTCGCCAATCGAAGTGTCGAGAACGGCGGCACGCTCGGCTTCCGCGACCTGACCGCGAGCGCCTTTCCGGCCGGGTACTGGTCGGGGAGCGACAACATGGCGCAGGAGCAGTGCGACCTCGACGGCGATCTCGACCTCGACCTGCTTGGCGTGAACTGGCCGGGCGCGAACGAACTCGTGCTGGTGGCCCAGCCCGGATGGGTCTACAGCGCGGGACAGCAGCTTCCGAGCTCAGGCCTCGCCGATGCCGAGGTCGATGCGGCGGACTTCGACGGCGACGGCGATCTGGATCTCTACGCGGCCGCGTTCTTCGGTTCCAATCGCCTCTACACCAACACGCCGGCCGGTTTCTCTTTCGCCGCGGGTTCGGGGGCCGGCGCACCCAGCGATCGTTCGCTCGACGCTGACGCGGCGGACGTGGATGCCGATGGCGACACCGACGTGCTGTGCGCGGAGGATGCAGGGCTCTCGGAGCGGTTGCGACTCAATGTGACGCAAATCGCCGACGTCGCGGGGCCGCGCATCGCGGGTCTGCAGACGCTGCCCGCGCAGACGGCCGCGTTCGCGCCGCGCTCGTTCCGCTCGGCCGTGCTCGACAATGCGAACCTGTACACGACTCGCTATGCCGCGATCGACGTACTGGTGACGGTCGGCGGATGCGCGCTCGGCGAGTGGCCGGCGCGCTGGAGCGGCGGTCAGCTCTTCCGCGCCGAGCTGCCCGGCAACCTGCTCGGTGCGATCGAATTGCGCGTGCGCGCGAGCGACGAGTACGGCAATACGACGCTCTCCGCGCCGACCTCGACCAGCGGAACGTACGCGCCGTCTCCGCTGGCGAGCTTCGGCAATGGCAGCGCGGGACCGTTCGGCGTCCCGCAGCTCGAACTCCTGTCGGTGCCGTTCGCGGGCAGCCCATTCCATCTCGCGCTGCGCGGCCTGCCGCCGTCCGCGTTCGCGCTGATCGGTCTGACGACCCAAGCCCTTCCGACGCCGCTGTTGCTGCCCGGCCTGTGCGAGCTCAACGTGGCGGGCAGCCTGCTCGCATCGAAGGGCGGTCCCTGCGATGCGCAGGGTTGCCTGGTGTGGACGATCGCGCTGCCCGCGGGCGTGCCCAGCGGCGTCACCGCCTACGCCCAGGGCTTCGCGCCCGGCCTCGGGGTGAGTGGAAACGCATTCGCGGCGAGCGCCGGGGCCGCGATCACGGTTCCCTGACGGTGCCGGCGCCGAGCATCGGTTAGCATCGACGACACGCATGAATGCGCTGCGCTACCTGCCATTCGCGCTGAAGCCGTTCGGCGGTTCGGGCGTGCCGGTGCACCTGACCCTGTTCGTGACCGGCGCCTGCAACCTGCGCTGCCGGCACTGCTTCCACTTCAAGGAGGTCGCGGACTCGGTCCCCGGGCCCGAGCTCGAGCAGGTGCGCGCTCTGGCCGACAGTTGCGCGCGCCTCGGGCCGCTGTTGTGGGTCAGCTTCGGCGGCGGCGAACCGTTCCTGCGGCGCGACCTGGCCGACCTCGCACAGGCCTTCGCGCGGCACGGGCTGCGGCATCTGGCGATCCCCACCAACGGGCTGGTCGAGCGCATGGAAGCGACCGTGCGTGCGATTCTCGCGGCCTGCCCCGAGACCTACCTGTCGATCGCGGTGTCCTTCGACGGTCCTCCGGACGTGCACGATTCGATTCGGCAGGTGCGCGGAGGCCATGAACGCTCGAAGCAGGCCGTGCTGCGGTTGCGCGGCATCGCGCGGGAGACCGAGCGCCTCGGCGTCGGCCTGATCACGACGGTCACGCGCGAAAACCAGGAAGTGCTCGCCGCGCACGTCGACGAGCTGGTGCGCGAGCTGCGGCCGGACAATCTGACCATCAACCTCGCGCGCGGCACCGCGCTCGACACGGGCCTTCTCGACGTCGATCCGTCGCGCTATCGCGAGGTCGTGGAGGCCAAGCGACGGTTGATGCGCGAGGGCGTGCTGCCCTATTTCCGCTACCCGCTGGCGAAGCTCGCCAGCGCCCGCGACGACCTGATGTACGAGCACATCGAGCGGCAGGCGCGCGGCGAACGCGAGCCGCACCTGCCGTGCACGGCGGGCACGCTGTCGGCGGTCGTGTTCGAGGACGGCAGTGTGCGGCCCTGCGAGATCCTGCCCGACACGCTCGGCAACCTGAACGACGTCGGTTGGCGGCTCGACGAGCTGTGGAATTCCGAGCCCGCGCAGGCGCTGCGTCGACGCATCCGCGAGCAGCGCTGCGCGTGCACGTGGGAGTGCGCACAGGCCGACAACGTGCTGTTCAATGCGCGCAGTTGGCCGAAGCTCGCGCTGCGCACCTTGCAGCGCTGAGGCGGACCGCCATGCGCATCGCCGTTCTCGTTCCCTGCCGCAACGAGGGCCGCGTGATCGCGCGCAAGCTGCGCAACCTGCTCGCGCTGCGCTGGCCACAGGCATCGGCCGCCGCTCCGCACGCCGTGTTGGTCGTCGACGACGGCTCGGAGGACGACACGGCGGCGCAAGCCGCCGCATTCGCGCCCGCCTATGCCGACGCCGGCATCCTCCTCGTGGTGCTGCGCAATGTCGAGCGGCCCGGCAAGGTCGGCGCGATGCGGGCCGGCCTCGCTCGCTGCGGATCGGGTTACGACCTCGTCGTGCTCAGCGACGCCGACGTCGTATTGGAATCGCAGTCGCTGACCGCGCTCGCGCAGGCCTTCGAGTGCGACCCGCGCCTGGGCATGGCCTGCGCGGCCCAGCGCTTCGTCGTCGACCTCGCCGATGACGGCAGTTGTCGCTCGCGCGATCTCCTGCCGCTTCGCGACGCCGGCGGCCGCTACGATCGCTGGACCGCGCTCGTGCGTCGCCTGGAGTCGCGGCGGGGGCTCTTGTTCAGCGTGCACGGGCAGTGCCTGGCCTGGCGCGCGAGCCTGGGGTTGTTGCCGCGCGACGGGTTGGCCGCCGACGACCTGGACCTGATGTTGCAGGTCCGCACGCTCGGGTTGCGCGTCGAGCTGGTGCCCGAGGCCGTGTTCGTCGAGCAGAAGACGCCGGCCGGCGCGGCCCGCGACGCGCAGGCGCTGCGTCGGGCGCGCGCCTACGTGCAGGTCGTGCGCCGCACGCCGGCGGCGGATCGAACGACCTTCGCGCGCCTGCAATCGGCCTGCTATCGCCGCTTGCCGCTCTCCGCGCCCGCACTCGCCGCGGCCCTGCTGCTCGGGATCCCGCTGGCCTGCGCGCTGGCGGGCGGCGCGACGGCGGCGCTGCTCGCGCTGGGCGTGGAGCTCCTGCTCGTCGCGAGCGGCCCGGGCTGGAGTCTGGCGCGCCTGCTCGTCACCATCGCGCGCGCGATGGCCCACGAGCGCACTTCGACGCAGCCGGACCGCTGGGAGATGGCACGCGCTTGAATCGGATCGCGTGGACGGCTCGCGAGCGTTGGCTCGTCGTGCTGCTGGTGGCGCTGGGATTCGCGCTGCGCGCGTGGACCGTCGTGCAGTACGAGCGCGCGCATCCGCAGGCGGCGGCACCGGTCATCGACGAGCGTTCCTACGACCGCTGGGCGCGCGAGATCGCCGCGGGCGAGTGGGTCGGTCGCGAAGTGTTCTTCCAGGAGCCGTTGTATCCGTACTGGCTGGCCTGCGTGTACCGCGCGAGCGACGGATCGCGCAGCGCGGCGCGTCACGCACAGGCCGCGCTCGGCGCCCTGACCGTGCTGCTCGTCTATCTGCTCGGTCGCAGGCTGGCCGGCGTGCGCGCGGGAGCCGTGGCCGGGTTGCTGCTCGCGCTGTATCCACCGCACTGGCACCTGGCCGCGCTGCTGCTCAAGGAGAATCTGTATCTGCCCTGCAGCGCGGCGCTGGTCTGGCTCGGCACGAGCCGGTCCCCGCGCGCAGCGACCTGGCTGGGCATCGGCCTGTTGGCCGGAGTCGGCGCGTTGTTGCGCGGCAACATGCTGCTCTTGCTGCCGCTGGTCGTCTTGTGGCCGCTGGCGCTCGCGCGCGGCGAGCGCAAGCGCAGCCTCGGTCGCGCCGCCCTCGTGGCGGCAGGCGCCGTGCTCGTGTTGTTGCCGGTGGCCGCGCGCAACTGGCATGTCGGCAGGGTGTTCGCGCTGACCACCAGCGGCGCGGGCACCAACTTCTACGGCGGCAACAACCCGTACAACCGCTACGGCGTCGCAACCGAGTTTCCGTGGATTCGCGGCATCCCCGAGTTCGAGGCGGGGGACTGGAAGAACGAGGCGGAGCGACGCGCCGGCCGCGCGCTGACGCCGACGGAGGTCAGCAGTCATTGGCTCGGCGAGGCCTGGGCGTCGATGCGCGCGGATCCCAAGCTGCATGCGCGCATCCTGTGGAACAAGCTGCGCCTGACGCTCGGCCCGTACGAGGTGCCCGACAACCACTGTCTGGCCTGGGACGCGCGCTACGTGCCGCTGCTTGCAGCTCCGCTGCCGGGCTTCGCGCTGCTCGGTTGGCTCGGCCTGTGCGGCGCGCTGCTGTGTGCGTGGCGCGCGCGCGCCCGGGACGCGGACGCCGAACCGGCCTTCGAGGTTTCGACGGCGCTTGCGCTCGGCCTGTTCGCGCTCGCCTATCTGGGGACCGTCGTGCTGACCGTGACCAGCGACCGCATCCGTCTGGGGCTCGTGCCGTTGCTCGCGCCGTTCGCCGGCTTCGCGGGAGTGGCGCTCGTCGCGTTCGCGCGCCGGCCGTGGCCGTGGCTCGCCTGCGCAGCCGTCGCGGCGAGCTTCGCGTGGACGCACAGCATGCCCAAGACGGAGCGCGAGGACGATCTGCTCGAGCGCGACTACAACCAGGCGAGTTACTGGGTTGCCGATCCCGCGCAGCGTGCAGCGGCACGCGCGCTCGCCGAGTCGCTCGACGCGGCGCGGCCCAATTCGAGCCGCGTGCTGATCCTCCTGGCGGAACTCGATTGGCACGCCGGCAGGGAGCAACTCGACGCGCCGGGTGCGCGCTCGGATCCGCAGCGCTCCGCGGCGGCGCTGGCCGTGTACCAGGCGGCGTTCGACCGGTTGAAGCTGGTGCTCGACCGCTCGACCGTCAGCGCGCGCGAACGCTTCCGCGCGCAGCGCCTGACCGGGTTGATCCAGCTCGACCTGCGCAAGTACGAGGCGGCAGAACGGCGCTTCCGCGAGGCTCTCGCCTTCGATCCGGCCGACGCGGACCTGCGTGTGTGGCTCGGGCAGAGCCTGTTGTTCCAGGCCGAACAGGCCGGTGCCGCCGGCGGCGCGGCCAAGGCGCGCGAGGCGCTGGAGTGCTTTTCGGCCGTGCCCTGGAAGGACGATGCGCTCGACGCACTGCGCGAACGCGCCCGCAGGCTCGCGACTCCGTAGGTCCGGCGTCAGCGCAGCAGGTCGGGCCCCGTGACGACGCCGGCGGCCATGGCGAGACGCCTCAGCTCCGTGGCGACTTCGCCGGCGTCCGGCGGCAGTTCGCGCAGTTCGCGCAGCAGCTCGCTCGCGACGGTCTCGTAGGCGACCTCGCCGGCCGCCTCGTACTTGTAGATCGCGAAGCTGTCTCCCTCGGGCAGCGGATCGGTGACGCCGCCGACCGCGAGCGCAGCCAGTGCATTGCGCTTGGCCGGGTAGCAGCGCTCCGGCACCACGTGACCGGGGACGAGCCCACCCTGGGCACGCGTCGCCGGATCCTGGCTGAGTTCCGCGGCCAGGGCGGCGAAGTCGGCGCCGGCGCGCAGGCGCTCGACAAGAGCGCGGGCGCGTTCCTCGGTGGCCTTGCGGCGCTGCTCGAGCAACTCGGTAGAAGTCGCGGGCAGGGACTCGGGCGTCGGCTCCAGCGGATCCGGCGCGATGCGGATCCAGCGCACGACCATGCCGCGCCCGGCGGGTCCGTAGCGCATTTCATGGAGCGCGCGCACCGCCGGCTCCGCGACCGTGCGACGCGCCATCAACAGCCGTTCGGCCGGCAGGCGCACACGGAATTCCTCGAGCAGATCGCGCTTCCAGTGCGCCTCGTCCCGCCAGCGCTGGCGGATCGCCGCGGCCAGGCGCTGCGCATCGCCCTTGAAGTCCGCGGCGAGCACGCGCGCCATTTCCTGCTCGACGCGCTGCTCGATCGCGGCGCTGTCGGCGCTGAGGCCGGCCGCGGCCGCTTCGCGCAACAGCGCGCGCTGCCCCGCGAAGTCGCGCGCGCGCAATTCCCCGATGCGCATGCGCAGCCAGGCGCCGAACGAGCGACGCGCGTGGTCGCGCCCTTGGAAGCGCAGCACGGCTTCGGCGGGATCGCGCGGAGTTTCGATGGAGTCCCTCTCGAACAGCGCCGGCAACAACTCCACCTGAAGATTTCCGCCCAGCCGCGAGCGCACGGCCGAAATCTCCTCGGCATCCGGCGCGGCGTGGCTCAGGTGCTCGATAAGCGATTGCTTCTCGCTCTCGACCGTGGCGTAGCGCGATTCGAGGATTTTCATCAGGTAGAAGGAGTTGTCGATGCGCATGACCGGGCTGAGCTCGCCGGCAGTCAAGAACTGGATCGCGAGCAGCACGTTTTGCGGCCATTCCGACAGGATCAGCGGGTCCTTCATCACGCCGCCTTGCTCGCGCGTCGCGGCATCGTCGCTGTAGGCCTGAGCGATCTGTGCGAAGGACTCGCCGTTCTGGATCTGCATGCGGTACAGGTTCATGCGGGCGCGGGTTTGCTGCACGATGGCCTGCCGCGCGGCAATCACCTCGTCGCCGCTCTCGCCGGGTTGTGGAGGCGGAAACTTCGCATCGACGCGCAGCATCTGAACGCGCATGTACCGCAGGGAGTTCCCGTAGCGGCGCTCCAGCTCGCGTTGCGCCAGCTCCTTGGTGATCACGCGCGTGGCGCGAGCGATCGATTCGCACAGCAGCTCGCCGCGCAGCTCGAGCCCGCGCCGGGCGCGGAACCCGGCCTCCGACAGACCCTCGGCAGCCAATTCCTCGATCCAGCGCGCGCGCGAGCCGCCATGAGCTCCCTGCACGCGCGCTTCGATTTCCTTGTCCAGCCGAAGGCGCAGCACCAGAACGTCGATCGGCAGCCCGAGTCGGGCGGCCTCGCGCTCGAGCTCCATGTGCACGCCGAAAGCGACCCCCTCGTCGTCGCCGTGCACACGCATCAGCCAGCTCTCGTATTCGGCCAGGCTGATCGGCTCGCCGTCGACGAGCATTGCGATGGAGGAGGTCGAGGCGGACGGCTCAGCATTCGCCTGCGCGCGAGCGGGCGCCCAGGGTTCGTGACCGAGCCAGGCACCGAGCAGCAGGAACAGCAGGCGTTTCATGGCAGGGATCCCTTGCTGATGCGCTCGAGCGCGGTGGAAAGGGCTGGTTGGAGCTCCGCCGGTCCGCCCACGGGAGGTGCGACGCGCCGGAGGATGCCGTCGCTGAGGCGATAGACGAGGCCGTGCACGGCGACCTCCTGGCTGCGGGCCCAGGCGTCCCGCAACACAGTCGTGCGCGACAGGCTCGCAACCTGGGAAAGCACGTTCAGCTCGCACAACCGATCGGCGCGCTGCTCCTCGCCCGCGACGGACGCGATCAGCTCGCGGTGCTCGAGCGCGACGTCCTTCACGTGCGCCAACCAGTTCTCGATCAGGCCCAGGCGCTCGCCGGTCAGCGCCGCTCTCACCCCGCCGCAGCCGTAGTGGCCGCACACGATCACGTCGCGCACGCGCAGCACGTCGAGAGCGAACTGCACGACCGACAGGCAGTTCAAGTCCGTGTGAACGACGAGGTTGGCGACGTTGCGGTGGACGAACATCTCGCCCGGCAGCAGGCCGACGATCTCGTTCGCGGGGACGCGGCTGTCGGAGCAGCCGATCCACAGGTACGCCGGGCGCTGCTGCGCTACGAGGCGCGCGAAGAACTGCGGGTCCTCGCGAACACGGCGCTGGGCCCATTCGCGATTCTTGTGGAAGAGCGTGTCGATGGCGTTCATCGGGCCGGCGAGCTGGTCAACGGGTCGGTGGAGGTCAGCAGGGGTTCGTCGGTGAACTGCATCGCATGCAAGCGCGCATACAGGCCGCCGAGCGACAGCAGCGTCGCGTGGGAACCGCGTTCGCGCAACTGTCCGCGGTGCAGCACCAGGATCTGGTGGGCGCGGCGCACGGTCGACAGCCGGTGAGCGACGACCAGCGCCGAGCGGTGCTCGAGCAGGCTGTGCGTGGCGCGCTCGATGCGCGCCTCGGTGGCCGAATCAACGCTGGCGGTGGCCTCGTCGAGCACGATCAGGCGCGGGGAGCCCGCCAGCGCGCGGGCCATCGACAACAGCTCGCGCTCTCCGGTCGAGAGCGTCGCGCCGCGTTCGGCCACGGGCGCATCGAGGCCGCCGGGCAGGCGCTCGACCAGCTCGCGCGAGCACGAGCCCTCCAGCGCGAGGTCCAGCGAGTCCGCGGAGACCGCGGCGCGCTCGAGGACCAGGTTCTCGCGCACCGTGCCGGCGAACAGGAAATCCTCCTGCAGAACCAGCCCCAGCCGAGCGCGCCAGGCTCGCGCGTCCAGTTCCCGCAGATCGACACCGTCGATCAGGATGCGGCCGCGCGTCGGCTCGTAGAACCCAAGGAGCAGGTTGACGATCGTCGACTTGCCGGAGCCGGTTGCGCCGACCAGCGCGATCGTGTGACCCGGCGGGATCTCGAAATCGACCTCCGTCAGCACCTCGGGCCCGCTGCCGTAGGCGAAGCTGACCTTCTCGAATCGCACGTGTCCGGGCCCGCTCAGCGGGGCGGGGGCCGGACCGTCGAGCGCGCGCAGGTTCGACTTCAGCGTTGGTTGCGTGTCGAGGATGCCGAAGATGCGTTCCGCCGCCGCGAACGCCGACTGCAGCACGTTGTAGCGCTCGCCCAGCTCGCGGATCGGATCGAGCAGCATCGCCAGGTAGAACCAGAACTGCAGGAACAGGCCGTAGGAGAGCTCGCCCTGCGCGATGCGCGTGCCTCCGAAGCGCACTGACGAGGCCTGGATCAAGGTGACCACCCAATCGATGGCCGGGAAGAAGAGCGCGAACAACAAGACCGTGCGCACGTTCGCCGACAGGTAGCGCGAGAGGTGGCCGGCGAAGCGCTGCGAGACGAGTTTCTCGCGTCCGAACATCTGCACGACGCGGATGCCTTGCAGCGCCTCCTGCAGGTAGCCGTTGGATTCCGACAGCCGCCGGCGCACGAGACGGTGCGCTTCGCGCGCGCCGCCGCGGAAGACCATCGAGATGCCGATCAGCACCGGAGTCAGCGCCACCGCGATGCCGGCCAGTCGCCAATCGAGCCAGAACAGCACGACCAGCAGCGCGCCGATCTTGACGAGGTCGAAGGAGAGCGTCACGAGGCCGGTCGTGAACATCTCGGCCAGGCTCTCGACGTCGCTGGTCACGCGCGTCACGAGTCCGCCGGTCGGCCGCCGGTCGAACCAGGCGACGTCCAGGCGTTGGATGTGTTCGTACAAGCGGCGGCGCAGATCGTGCACGACCAGCTGGCCGGCGCGCGTCAGTTGAGCGACTTCCAGGTAGCGGAACGCGAAACCCAGCAGCGCGACCAGCAGGTACGCACCGGCCCACCACCACAGTTCACGCACGTAGGGCTGCGGCTCGAAGGCCGCGCCTTCGAACTCGCGCGCCGCGATCGCGGCGCCGACCGGACCGTCGATCGCGCCGCGCAGGAGTCCCGGCCCGGCCAGCTCGAGCGCGAACACCAGCGCGAGGACCAGGAAGGACCAGACGAATTGCCGCGCGTGCGGGCGCGCGAAGCGCACCAGCCGCCACAGCAGGGCACGATCGAGCGTGCCGCGCTTGTCCTCGTCCAGTTCCTGGTGCCCGCTCACGAGGCCAGCAGCTCCTCGCGCGCCTGCTGGATGCGCCAGGTCTCGCGATACCAGTCCGAACTCCGCAACAGCTGCGCGTGCGTGCCGCGCGCGCTGATGCGCCCGCGCTCGATCACGACGATCTCGTCGGCGTGCTTGACCGTGGACAGGCGGTGCGCGGCGACGACCAGCGTGCGGCCGCTGCCCGCCCGGCGCAGGTTCTCGAGCAGGCGCGCCTCCGTTTCCGTGTCGACGGCCGACAGGCAGTCGTCGAGCACGAGCACGCGCGGCTCGCGTGCGAGCGCGCGTGCGATGCACGTTCGCTGGCGCTGGCCGCCGGAAAGCGTGACGCCGCGCTCCCCGATCAGCTGGTCCAGCCCCGCCGGGAAGCGCGCGACCTCCTGTGCCATGCCGGCCGTCGCGACGAGCTCGTGCACGCTCGCGTCCGTGAGCGGTTCGGGCGAGCCGAACTGCACGTTGTCGCGGTAGGTCTCGCTGAACAGGAAACTGTCCTGCGGAACGTAGCCGAGCGCGCGGCGCAGCGTCGCGAGCTCGAGGCGGCGCACATCGAAGCCGTCCAGCTTCACCGCGCCCGCCGTCGGGTCGTGCAGCCGCCCGATCAACCCGAGCAATGTGCTCTTGCCCGCGCCGGTGGGCCCCACCACGCCCAGCATCGCACCCGGCGCGACGCTGATGTCGATGTCGGCCAGCGCGGGTGCCGCCGCGGCCGGATAGCGGAACTCGACCTGCTCGAATCGCAGCGCGCCCTGGATGCGCGGCGGCGCGGTCGGCTGCTCCGGATCGCGGATCTCCGGCTGCTCACCCAAGAGCTCGTCGATGCGCCGCGCGCTCGACAGCGCGCGTGGATACAGCCCCGCCATCCAGCCCAGCGCGATCACCGGCCAGAAGACCTTGAAGGTCAGATCGATGAACTGGAACAGCGCCCCGACCTCCAACGTGCGGTCGATCAGCGCCAGACCGCCGACCAGCAGGATCGGCAGGAAGGTCAGCGCGTGGCTGGTCTCGGTGATCGCGTGCGAGAGGCCGCGGGCGCGCGCGAAACCGAGCTGGTGCCCGAGGTTCTCGGCACTGACGCGCTCGAGTCGCCGCGCGCGGGACTCCTCGAGCCCGTAGCCCTTGACCACGCGGATGCCGCCGAAGCTCTCCTGCGCGATGTGACTGATCTCGGCCTGCTTTTCCTGCACGGCCGTCGAGTGCCGGTGCAGGCGCGGCGTCAAGAGCTGGATGCCCAGGCCCATCGCCAACATCGGCAGCAGCATGGACAGCGTCAGCCACGGCGACAGCCCGATCAGCGTGAACAGCGCCGCCGGCACCATCACCAGCGCGCCGGCCACGTACATCAGGCCGGGCCCCAGGAACATGCGGATGTTCTCGACGTCGCTGGTCAGGCGGCTGGCGATGTCGCCCGACAGGCTCTTGTCGTGGAACGAGAACGAGAGCCGCGTCAACTGGTCGAACAGGTCCTGCTTGAGATCGACTTCGACGTAGCGCGAGACGCACACCAGCCACCAGCGCTGGAGGAAGCGGAACACGCCGCGCACCAGCGCGATCAAGAGCACCATCCAGAACAGGCCCTCGAGGAACTCGGTGTCGCTGGCGCCGCGCATCCGGTCGAGCGCCTCGCCGATCATCACCGTGATGCGCACGTCGAGCAGCGCGGCGATCGGGATGGTCAGGAAACCCAGGAACAGCGGCCGCTTGTGGCGCAGGAAGCGCCCGAAGAACTTCCACAGTCGCGCCATGGTCAGCGACTCGTGTCCGGCGAGGTCGCCTGCGTGCGCAGCCGGTCCAGTTGCGCGAGCAGTGCTCCGAACTCCAGTTCGAGCTCGCGCTCGCCGGCACGCGCGGCCGCGCGCAGCGTCGGGAAGGTCTCGGACGAGTAGCCGTTCTCCAGCCCGGGCGCCCAGATCGGGTTGCGGAACCACTCGCGTCCGGCGATGCCGTCCTCGCGCAGCAGTTCCTGCACCACCGATGCGCCGACGTCGAGGCCGGCCAGCGCCTCGAGGGCGCCCGCCAAGCGCTCGCCGCGCGCCTGGCCCAGCCAGGACGCGCCCGCGGAGTCCTTCTCGATCCCGGCCAGACGCGCGTGCTTGGCGAGCTCGCGCGCCTCCTCGTCGCCGTCGAGCGCCGCGCGGCCCTGCGCCGCGAGTTCGAAGAGCAGCGCCGCGATCGCCTCGCCGGCCTTCTCGTGCGCGGCGAAGCCCGGGTCGAGGTGGCGCTCGACGAACTCGAAGTCGTCGAAGGTCGTGTGGTACTGGCCGCCGGAATTGCCGTGGAAACCGAGCTCGAGCATCGGCCGGCCGAGATGGTGCACGAAGACGGCGAAATCGCTGCCCGAACCGGGCAGTCCGAAGCTCGGTACGCGCGTGCCGCCCTGCGAGAACTCATCCCACAGGCTCTGGCCGGGACGTTCGAGGCTTCCGACCGAGCTCGCGGCGGTACGCAGCACCCGCATCATTCCCGGCGAGCCGCTGGCGCCGAAGCGCGGACCGGAGACATTCGCATCGGAGTTCACGTAGGCGACGAGGCGCGCTCGGTATTCCTGCGCGCGCGCCTCGGCGTGCTCGGTGCTGCCGATCAACCCATGCTCCTCGGCGTCCCAGAAGCACACCCGGATTTCGGCTCGGCGCGCCCCGGCGGCGAGCGGGCGCTCCGTCAGGCGCTGGGCGGCGCGCAAGAGCGCTACGCAACCGCCTCCGGAGTCGTTTGCGCCGCGCACCCAGGAATCGCGGTGGCTGCCGGCGACGACCAGCGCATCGGAATCGCGCGCCGGGAGCACGCCGATCACGTTGACGATCGGCCGCCGCGTGAGCGGAGCATCGATCGCGAGCTCGACCTCGGCCTCCGGCCGCTCCAGCAGCCGGCGAGCGTCGTCCCAGCCGATCGGCAGGCACATCAGCTTCGGCATCCGGTAGTCAGCGGCCTCGATCCGCTTGCACCCGGCGCTCGACGGCCAGCCGGGCGTCGACGGATCGCCCGGCGCCCGGCCCATCGGCGAGATCGAGCCGCGCTGCGCGTCGTGGCCCGGCTTCCATGGACCTTCCGGCCAGACCGCGCCGCGCGCCGCGCCGTCCTCGGACTCGGGCGAGTACAGCAGCACTGCGGCACAGCCGTGCTCTTCGGCGAGATCGACCTTGATGCCGCGGTAGGCGCCGCCGAAGCTCGCCAACGCGATCTTGCCGCGCACGTCGACGCCCTCGGCGGCCAGGCGACGGTAATCGTCGCGCAACCCGCGGCCGACGTTCACGCATCGCGCGCGCAACTCGCCGTTGGCGGTCCAGGCCGCGAATTTCGGAATGTCTCCCGGATTTCTTGCATCCGGATCCCAGGTTTCGACGCGTTCGACAAGCGGCTCCGCCGTATCCGGAACGTGAATCGAGAAAGCCAGGCGCCGCGGCAGCGACAGCACGACCTCGAAGCGCTCGCGCTCCACCGTGTAACCGGCGCGAGCGAGCTCCGTCGCCAGGAAATCGACGGCATGCAGCGATTCGGGAGTGCCGGCAACGCGCGGCCGCGCGGTCAGCGTGCGCAGCAGTTCTCGAGCTGGGGGCGCCGGCGCGGAGGTCGCCTGCGCCAACGCGGGTGCCGCGACGGACAGCAGTACGAGCCAGGGGCGCGCGGACGGGGAAGGCTGCATGAAGCCGATCAGGATAGGCCGCCTGGGGGCCCTCGCGAGCAAGGAAACGGTACGGTCGGTAGTCCACTGGGCGTTGCATGCCTAGGGACACCCAGCATGAGGAGGGAGGAAGCCTCGAAATGGCGGGAAGGGCCGAAATCACGCGAACGGCCAAATTCACGCGAACGAAAGGGAGGGCGGCGCGCATGAGTCAAGGGAACCCGTCGGACGGCCGATGGAACCGGCCTGGCCGGCGTGGCAACGCCCACGCGGCCGGGGCCGATGCGAAACCTTTTCCCGCTCCAACTCGTCCTAGATTTCAGACGCCAGCGCTCCGCGCCGCCCGCCCGTACGGGTGTCGCGCGAGCTGAGGCGCATCCGATGCTGAACACGCCGAACATTCCGGAGCTACCCGAGGCAGCGGGCGAGCCGACTGCCATCGCGGATCCGCGCGCCGAGGCCGGCCGCGCTGCCTGATCGTGCTTGCACACCCGGAACGCGGACTCTCGAACACGCTGCTCGTGCACTTGCAGCAGGAACTCGCCGGTGTCGAGCTGACTCTGCGCGATCACGGAACCTTCGAAGCGGTTTGGTTCTGCGGCTACGAGGCGAACTCGGCAGAAGACCTGACCGAGGTCCGCGCGCGCCATCCGGAGGCCGGGCTGTTGGTCACCGGGCGTGCCGGCGATGCGCCGTGGGAGGACCAGGCTGCCGTGGCGGGGGCCGATGCCACTCGTCGCTGGCCGATGGCGATGGAAGCGCTGCGCGACGAAATCGTGCGCATGGTTCGCAGTCGCCGCTCGGCGGCGCGCGCGGGCTGATCCGGACTGCACTCCGCGGCCGCCGCTGCCGCGCGCCTGGATCGCCGCGCACCGCGTGCGCTCGATCGCGTCGGCGTGCGGTCGGATCCGCGGAGAATTGGATTCGCTGAAGCGAACGTAGCCAACTCGCTCGAACCGACGGCGCGCGCCTCGGCGGCCGCGAAGCCGCCTGCTAGGCTGTGCGCCCCTGTTCGCGCCGCGTCCCCTCGCAGCGCCGCCCCCCCAATGTCGAATGCAACCTCGGATCGAGGCGCGCCCCGCGCCTGGGCGCTGTACCTGGGCTTCGCGCTGACGACGGCGAGCATGCTGCTGCTGCAGCAGTTCCTGACGCGCATCTTCACGATCCTGTTCAATTCCGGGCTCGCCTTCCTCGCGATCTCGACGACCTTTCTCGGCTTGGGCGCGGCCGGCGTCGGTCTGGTCGCTTTCCCGCGCCTGTTCCGGGCCGAGCGCGGCGCGGCGGCCGCGCCGGTGTGCGCGTTGCTGTACGCCCTGTCGATCCTGGCCGGCGTGGCGGGCCTGTTGACGCTGGACCACGCTCTTTCGCCCGACGGCGTCGTGCCGACCGGCCTGCGCTCACAGGTCGCGCGCGTCGTCGCGTCGAGCCTGCTGATGCTGCCGGCGATGTTCCTGGTCGGACTCGTGATCTCGCTCGTCCTGCGCGCGAACGCGAGCCGCGTCGACAAGCTCTATGGCGCCGACCTCGCCGGCGGCGGCCTGGGCTGTCTGCTCGTGCTGCCGTTGATGGACTGGGTCGGCGGCGATCAGGGTGTGTTCGTCGTGGCCGCTCTGGCCGCGGCGGGGGCTCTGCTGCTCGCACAGGCCCATGCGCAGTCGCGCACGCGCAATGCGGCCGCGGCGCTCCTCGTCCTGGTCGCGCTCCTGCCGCTGTTCAACCGCGAGCGCGCGCTCGTCGACGTGCGCTCGCACCGCACCGAGCTGTCGGGCGTGGACGAGTGGGTCGACGACTCGCACGAGCTCGGTCGCAAGTGGAACTCGCTGTCGCGCCTGGGCATGTTCCCGGTCAAGGGCGATTCGGCGATCTACGTGCGCATCGATTCGAGCTGCCAGACGACGCTGCCGGCGCTGGGGCCCGAGTACGTGCGCGACTACGTCAAGAACACCGACTTCGAGCGGCTGCCGTACGTGCTCGACCGGCACGGCCGCTACCTGGAGATCGGCGCCGGAGGCGGGCGCGGCATGGTGCTCGCCCAGGATGCAGGTGCGCGCGAGATCACCGGCGTCGAGATCAACCCCGGCATCGTCGAGGCCGCGCTGGGCGAGTACCCGGGCTTCGGCGTCGGGGCGATCCTGGCCGCCGGGCCGCACCGTTACCTGGCGCGCGAGGGGCGCAGCTATGCGCGCGCCTGCGGCGAGCAGTTCGACACGGTCACGATCACGTTCATCCAGACCAACATCGCGGCCAGCTCGGCCGCGTTCGCGCTCTCGGAGGCCAACCTCTTCACCGTCGAGGCCTTCAGTGAGTTCATGGCGCTGTTGTCGGACGACGGCTTGTTCTACGTGTACCGGCACGGCGGCAACGAGATGCTGCGCCTGCTCGCGATCGCGCGCGAGGTGCTCGCGCGCCAGGGGATCTCGGATCCGCGACCGCACCTGTTCGTGGCCAACAGCAACACCAAGGCCGCGCTGTTGATCGGCAAGAAGCCGTTCACGCCCGATGAGATCGCCAAGCTCGAGCAGGGGGCGCGCGACCTCGAGGTCGAGGTGCGCTGGAGCCCGTCGATGCGCGCCGGCGAGTTGCCGCCCAATCCGTTCCCCGAGCAGGTCAATCGCTGGCGCGAGGCGGGTGAGCTCGACATGCGCGCGGTCGTGGCCGCCTACAACACGGCCAAGCGCCCGGGTCCGCACGCGTCGCTCGAGCGGACCTTCCTCGAGTCGCCCGACCCCGAGCGCTTCCTCGACGACTATCTGGTCGACGTGCGGCCGACGCACGACGATCGCCCGTACTACTTCTTCCTCGGCATCAACCGGCTGTCGGATTTCGGGCTGTACTTCGATCCCGCCGGGACGGGCATCCTGGGCGGCACCGTGGTGCTCTTGTTCTGGATGGTCGCCGCCTTTGCCGCGCTGGTCGCGCTGCTGGTGCTCGCGCCGCTCGCGCTGCGGCGCATCGGCGCCGGTCAGCGCCGGCACGCCTGGCCGGTGGTGCTCTATTTCACGGGCCTCGGTCTGGGCTACATCGCCGTGCAGATCTCGTTCGTGCAGCGCTTCGTGCTGTTCCTCGGGCACCCGGTCTACGCGGTCTCGGTCGTGCTGCTCGCATTCCTGCTGTCGAGCGGCCTGGGCTCGATGTGCTCACGCAACCTGATCAGGCCGGACCGACTGACCGTGCCGCGTGCCGTGCTGCTGCTCGCGCTGCTGTTGGTCGCGTACAACTACGTGATCCCGGCGGTCTTCCATTCGGACCTGATCGCGCTGGCGGTGCCGCTGAAGATCGCCATCTCGGTCGCCTTCATCTTCCCGCTGGCCTTCGTGATGGGCCTGTTCTTCCCGCAGGGCATCGGTCTGGTCGATCGGCTGGCGCCCGAGCTCGTGCCGTGGGCCTGGGCGGCCAACACCGCATCCTCGGTGCTCGGCGCGATCCTGTCGCTGGTGCTCGCGATCCACTTCGGGTTCGCGCTGACCGCCCTGGTCGCCGCGGGCATCTACGTCGTCTGCTGCATCCCGGCGCACCGGCGGCTGCTGCGCTCGGCCGCCGACTGAGCGCGCCGCGGCTCGCTATCCTCACCGGGTCATGCTCGTGCCGCTCTGCTACGACGCCGTGCTGTTCGACCTCGACGGCACGCTCGTCGCGACCGACCGCTTCTGGGTCGAAGCCGCGCGCGCGGGCGCGCAACGCGCCTTCGCCGAACTAGGCCTCGCGCGCGAGGCGCCCAGCGGCGCGCAGTGGATGTCGCTGGTCGGCTATCCGCTGGCCGACGGCATGCGCCGGCTGTTCCCGGATCTGTCCCCCGAGCAGTTCGAGCGCGTGCTCGCCTGCTGCGTCGAGGAGGAGGAAGCAGCCCTGCGCGCCGGGGGAGCCGCGCTGCTGCCCGGCGTGGCGGAGACGCTCGACGAGCTGCGTTCGGCCGGAGTGCGCCTGGGCATCGCGAGCAACTGCGCGCGCGGGTACCTCGACCGGATGATGCACGGGCTCGAGCTGGGGCTGTGGGTCGAAGAGGCGCGCTGCCTGGCCAGCCCGGGTGTGCGCGACAAGGCGGACATGATCCGCGACCTGCTCGCAACGTTCGGCACGCGTTCGGCCGTGTTCGTCGGCGATCGCCGCGGGGATGGCGAGGCGGCTCACGCCAACGCGATCCCGCGCATCCACTATGCCGGCGCGTTCGCCGAGCCGTCCGACGAGGAGTGCTCGGATGCGCGCATCGAGCAGATGGGGGAGCTCCTGCCGCTGCTCGGCCGACGCGCGCAGGGCGTCGGACAGGCGCTGGCGCGCGTGGGCGCGGAGCGCGCCGCCGGCACGCGGGCCTTCGGCGTCAGCGGTCCGCTCGGCGCCGGCAAGAGCCTGTGGGCGCGCGACGCGGCGCGCTGGCTCGCGGCGCACGGCCGACGCGCGGCCGTGATCGAGCTCGACGACTACCTGCTCGAGCCGGAGAAGGCCTGCACGCGCGTGGCCGATCCGCTGGGCATGACCTACGACCTGCCGGCCGTGCTGGATCTGCTGGCGCGCCACGCGCGCGGCGAGCGGGTCGATGCGCTGCGCAGCCCGGAAGCGCGCGCGAGCCGGCTCGAGGGCGAGCCGGCGGCCGGGCTCGACCCGGCCGAGGTGCTGATCCTGTGCGGGCCGTATCTGTTGGATGCGCGGCTGCGTGCGGCGCTGCCGGCGCTGGTGTACCTGGAGGCCGACGACGAGACCTGCCTGAAGCGGCTGGCGGCGCGCGATGTGCCGCTGCGCGGCCCCGAGGTGCTGATCCAGGCGCGTCGCGTGCATTTGCCGCTGCAGCGGCAGGTCGAGGAGAAGGCCGATTGGGCCGGCGTCGTGCGGCTGGCGGGGGCGGACGTGCTGGGCGGGGGCTTGCCCCCGGCCACCCGCCCCGCGTACACTCCGTAGTTCGCGCTCGGCCTCGCGGGCCGTGTGCACTGCCTGCTCCCGCCTGGATTTTCCTTCCAGGGCCTCCCGACCGGAAGCCCCCTCACTCGGATCCACGATGTCGGAACTCACCCTTCCCCAGCGCCTGCAGAAGTCCGTCGCCGGGTCGTTCCACAAGACCGCCCTGCTCCAGAAGCGCGTGCGCGAGCTCGTGCGCGGCGCCGCGCCGCTCGTCGAGACGCGCGAGCAGAACCCGATCCGGATCGCGTTCCAGGAGATGGAGCGCGGCCTGATCGAGCTGATCCCCGAGGAAGAGAAGCCGCAGATGTAGCGCGGGGCCGCGCGCTACCCTGGACCTCCGCATGGGCCAGCGCACCCGCATCCTGATCGCCGCGCTGCTCGGGTTCCTCGCCGGCGCCTGCGGTCGCGAGGAGACGCAGCCGGCGCGCAACGTCGTGCTGATCGTCGTCGACACGCTGCGCGCCGACCAGACCTCGTTGCACGGCTACGCGCGCGACACGACGCCGTTCCTGGCCGAGTGGGCCCAGCGCGACGGGCAGGTGTTCGAGCGCGCGCTCTCGACCGCGCCCTGGACCAAGCCGAGCATCGCGTCGATGCTGAGCGGCCTGATGCCGCAGCAGCACCAGCTGACGCTGCACATGCAGAAGCTGCCGTCGGACGGGCCGAATGTTGCCGAGGCCTTCCGCTCACGCGGCTTCCAGACCGCGGCGATCCAGAGCAACCACCTGCTCGCCCACGAGTTCGGCTACAACCGCGGCTTCGACGCGTACGTGGACGGCGTGGACACGACGCTGGCGACGCACGATCGCTCGACCGGGCCGGCCGTGAACGCGGCGGCCTTCGCCTGGCTCGATGCGCGCGATCGATCCAAGCCGTTCTTCCTGTACGTGCACCACTACGAGCCGCATCACAACTACCTGCGCGACGGGTCGAGCTGGTTTCCCGGTTATCGAGGGCCGCTGACGGGGGCGGAGTCGATGGACGAGCTGTACGGGCTCGTCTCGAAGATGTCGCCCGACGACATCGAGTTCCTGCGCGCGCGCTACGACGCCGAGATCCGCTACCAGGACGATCTGCTGCGGGAACTCGTCGCGGGTCTGCGCGAGCGCGGGCTGCTCGAGGACACCGCGGTCGTGCTGACCTCCGACCACGGCGAGGAGTTCGCCGAGCACGGCGATCTCTCGCACCAGTACAAGCTCTACGAGGAGCTCGTGCACGTGCCGCTGCTCGTGGTGCGGCCGGGCGAACGGCGCCGCGGCGCGCGCATCGCCGGCGTCGTCAGCCTGGTCGATCTGCCGCGCACGCTGCTGGATCTGTGCGGCCAGTACGCGGCCCGCTTCCCGGGGCGATCGCTGGTGGGGTTGCTCGAGGGAATCGCCGAGGAACCGCGCGCGTGCGGCGGGCATGCCAGCACGATTCCGCCGGGGACCAACGCGCTGTACGAGCGCGAGATGTTCGTCGACGGGCGCTGGAAGCTCGTGCTCAATCGCAAGCCGGGCACGCGCGAGTTGTACGACCTGGTCGTCGATCCGCGCGAGCAGAGCGACCTCTCGACCGCCCAGCCGGACCAGCTCGAGCGGATGCAGCGCGGTTTCGAGGCCTGGAAGGTGGCCGCCGAGGCCGGCCGTCTCGGCGCGCTCCCGGCCAACATCCAGCTGACGCCCGAGCTCGAGGAGCGCATGCGCAAGCTGGGCTATCTCGGCGGCTGATGATGCGCGCGCGCACCGAGGAGCGCCTGGCTCGGCGCGGGGGCGCGGTCGAGCTGCTGCGCGTGCCGGCGGCGCTGTACGGACTCGCCGCGGGACTGCGCGGCGCGCTGTACGACCGCGGCTGGCTGCCGCAGGCTCGCCTGGACGCGCCGGTCGTGTGCGTCGGCAACATCAGCGCGGGCGGAACCGGAAAGACGCCGTTCGTTGCGTGGCTGGCGCGCGAGCTCGCGCGGCGCGGTCGCCGGCCCGGCCTGCTCTCGCGCGGCTACGGCGGCGGCGGCGCGCCCAACGACGAGGCGCGCCTGTTGGCCGAGTTGCTGCCGGGCGTGCCGCACGTCCAAGCCGCCGATCGGCTGGCCGGAGGGCTCGAGCTCCTGCGCCTGGGCGCCGATGCGATCGTGATGGACGATGGCTTCCAGCACCGGCGCCTGGCGCGCGATCTCGATCTCGTGCTGGTCGATGCGACGCGGCCGTGGGGCCTGCCCGCCGCGGATGGTGCCGAACCGGTGCGCGCGCTCTTGCCGCGCGGCCTGCTGCGCGAGTCGCCGAGCGGGATCGCGCGCGCCCATGCGCTCGTGCTGACGCGCGTCGATCAGGTTCGCGCGGACCGACTGGAGGACCTCGCGGCCGAACTCGAGCGGCTCGCGCCGGGCGTGCCGCGGCTGGCCTGCGTGCACGCGCCGCGCGCGCTGCTCGGGCGAGCCGGCAGGGTTGCGGGGCTCGAGTCGTTGCGCGGCGCGTCGTTGCGCCTGCTCAGCGCGATCGGCAATCCCGATGCGTTCCAGCGCAGCGTCGAGGCGCTCGGCGCGCGCGTGCTCGAGCACCGCCGCTTCCCCGACCACCATCGCTTCACGGACGCCGACGTGGCCGACCTGCGCGCACACGGCGCCGCGGTGCTGTGCACGCACAAGGATCTGGTCAAGCTGGGGGAGTTCCTGCCCGAAGCGCGCGCCCTCTCGGTCGAGCTGGAGTTCCGCGGTCCGACGGCAGTACTCGAGGCGCTGCTCGATGCACTGCCGATCGCACGCAGTGCACGCGAACGAGCGGCGCTGCACGAGGGCCTGCATGGCTGAGCCCGCGCGGATTCCGGTGCACTTCCCGCGCCAGCTCGACACGCATTGGCCCGCGCCATGGCGGCCCATTCCGGGCTCGCGCGGCGGCGCGCCGGCGCTCTTGGAATTCCTGGCCGTGCGCGGCGCGCTGTCGGGGGCCTCGCGCCTGCCCAACGCGCCGCGCGGCTGGCTGCTCGACGCGTTGGCGTGGATCGGGCAGCGCGTCGACCGCCGTCACGCTCGCGCGGCCGCCGAGTGGCTCGATCAGGCCTTCGGGGCGGAACTCGGCGCCGACGAGCGCGAACGCCGCGTCCGCGGCGCGTTTCGGCACCTGTTGCGCGTGACGCTGGAGACCGAGCGCGTGGCGCGGCGCGTGCGGCCGGAGCGCCTGCTCGAGCACATCGACGTGGTCGAGTCCCCTGACATCGCACGCCTGCGCAGCGAAGGGCGTGGCGCGCTCTTCGTCAGCGCGCACCTGGGCGACTGGGAGACGGCCGCCTGCCTGCTGCCGTGGATCGGCTTCGATCCGCTCTACGTGGTCTCGCGACCGATCCGCAACCGCTACCTCGCACTGCATGCGCAACGCCTGCGCGAGCAACGCGGAATCCGCATCCTGCCGCGGCACGGCGCGATGCGCGACATCCCGGCCGTGCTGACTTCCGGCGCGCACGTCGCGATGATGCTCGACCAGCGCGCGCGCCACCGGCCCGTGATCGCGCCTTTCTTCGGAAGAGAGGCGGCCTGCGAGCGCGGGCCGGGCGTCATCGTGCGGCGCAGCCGCAGTCCGATCGTGTTCGGGACCTGCACCTACACCGGGCACGACCTGCGCTGGCGCTGCGAGCTCGGCCCGGTCCTGTGGCCCGAGACGACCCGGCGCCTGGCGCCGGAAGAGCTTGCCGCGCGGATCAATGCCGAGCTCGAGCGGCAGATCCGCGCCCATCCGGATCAGCAGCTCTGGCTGCACGACCGCTACCGGCGGCGCGGGGAGGGGGCGGCCGAACCGGCCGCGGACGATTTCGACGAGCCGGCAACGGACTGAAACTGGACTGCGCGCCGGGCCACGACCGATGATAGGGGGCCGTCCCGTCCCGTCCCGAACCACAATTCCTCCATGATCGTCGTCACCGGCGGAGCCGGCTTCATCGGCAGCAACCTCGTGCGCGGACTCAACGCGCGCGGCCTGCGCGACATCCTCGTCGTCGACGACTTCGAGGACGGCTCCAAGCACCTCAACCTCAACGGTTGCCAGTTCGCGGACCTGATCGACTACCGCGACTTCCGCAAGGGTGTGTGGGAGCTCGACTCCTCGCAGATCGAGCTCGTGTTCCACCAGGGCGCCTGCTCGGACACCACCGAGCGCAACGGGCGCTTCATGCTCGAGGTGAACTACGAGTACAGCAAGGAGCTGTACTCCTACTGCGTCGAGAACGATGTGCGGCTGGTGTACGCCTCCTCGGCCGCGACCTACGGAGACGGCAAGCGCGGCTTCCGCGAAGAGCCCGCCTGCGAGTGGCCGCTGAACGTGTACGGCTTCTCGAAGATGGCCTTCGACCGCTGGGTGCGCGCGCAGGGCGCGACCGGCGCGCAGGTCGCCGGCCTGCGCTACTTCAACGTGTACGGGCCGCAGGAGAACCACAAGGGCCGCATGGCCTCGGTCGTCTTCCATTTCCACAAGCAGATCCAGGCGCAGAACGAGCTGCGGATCTTCGAGGGATCGGAGGGTTTCGTGCGCGATTTCGTGCACGTCGACGACGTCGTCGCGCTGAATCTGTGGCTGCTCGACCATCCCAAGGTCAGCGGCGTCTTCAATTGCGGCACCGGCAAGCCGGAGTCGTTCCTCAAGCTGGCCGAGGAGACCGCGCGACACTACGCCGGGGCACGCATCGCGACCATCCCGTTCCCCGCCGACCTGGTCGGCAAGTACCAGGCCTACACCTGTGCCGACCTCGCGCGGCTGCGCGCCGCCGGCTACTCCGGGTCGTTCCGCGGACTCGCCGAGGGCGTGGCTTCGTACGTGCGCGTGTTGAAGGAGAGCGGTGGATATCTCGGCTGAGCGGATGAACGAGCGCGAGCTCCTGCGCATGCTCGACGGCCTCGCGCGGCCGCGCGTGCTGATCGTCGGGGACCTGATCCTCGATCGTTACGTCGACGGTGACGTCTCGCGCATCTCGCCAGAAGCGCCGATCCCGATCCTGGCCGCCCGCTCCACCGAGGACCGCCTCGGCGGGGCCTGCAACGTGGCCGCGAACCTGCGCGCGATGGAGGCGTCGGTCGAGATCCTGGGCGTGATCGGCAAGGACGGCAACGGCCAGCAACTGCTCGCGCTGATGCGAGGCATCGGAATCGAAGTCGACGGTTGCGTGATCGACCACGAGCGCCCGACCATCGAGAAGACCCGCATGATCAGCGGCGTGCACCAGATCCTGCGCGTCGACTGGGAGAAGTCACACCCGGTGTCCGCAATGGTCGAGGAGGCCCTGCTGGCGGGCCTGGAACGGCGCGTCGCGTCCGCGCATTCGGTGATCCTGTCCGATTACGGCAAGGGCGTTCTCACGCGGCGCGTCTGCCAGGCCGTCATCGCGGCGGCGCGCCGTGCGCGCGTGCCCGTGCTGGTCGATCCCAAGGGCAGCGACTACACGCGCTACGCCGGCGCGACGCTCGTCACCCCCAATCGCAAGGAGGCCGAGCAGGCGATCGCGCGACGCCTGGCATCTTTCGACGACCTGCCGGACGCGGCGCGCGAGCTGATGCGTATCGCTTCGCTCGATTGCGCGGTGATCACGCTGGGTGCCGACGGCATCTACTTCCTCGACGCGAAGGGCGGCTCGGATCGCGTTCCGACGCAGGCGCGCAAGGTGTTCGACGTGACCGGCGCCGGCGACACCGTGATCGCGAACCTCGCGCTTGGGCTGGGGGCGGGTCTGGAGCTGGGGGTGGCGGTGCGGCTGGCGAATCATGCGGCCGGCATCGTCGTCGGGCGGCTGGGGGCCGCTTCGGTCACGCGCGCGGAACTGCGCTCGGCGCTGGGCGAGCGACTCACGCAGCGCTCGAAGGTGCTGACGCAGGAGACCCTGCAGCTCGCGCTCGCCGAGTGGCGCGCCGAAGGCAGGAAGATCGTGTTCACCAACGGCTGCTTCGACGTGCTGCACGCAGGCCACGTGCAGTACCTGCGCGAAGCGCGCTCGCAGGGCGACGTGCTGGTGGTGGGGATCAACGACGACGCCAGCGTGCGGCGGCTCAAGGGGGCGAAGCGCCCGGTGAACCCGATCGACGACCGCATGGCCGTCCTGAGCGCGCTCGAGATGGTCGACGGCGTGATCGCCTTCCCCGAGGACACGCCGCTGCGCCTCGTGCAGGAGGTGACCCCGCACGTGCTGGTCAAGGGCGAGGATTGGGCCGACAAGGGCGTCGTCGGACGCGAGTGGGTCGAGCAGCACGGCGGCCGCGTGCACCTTGCACCGCTGCTGAGCGGGCGTTCGACCAGCGCGATCCTCGAGCGCGCCGCGAAGCCCGCCTCTGGCTAGCCCTGCCTCAGGCGTAGAGCTCGCGCACGACCCGGCCCGCCACGTCCGTCAGGCGGAAGTCGCGGCCCGCATGGCGATAGGTCAGGCGCTCGTGGTCCAGACCGAGCAGGTCGAGGATCGTCGCGTGCAGATCGTGGATGTGGACCTTGTCGACGCTCGCGTACCAGCCGTAGTCGTCCGTTGCGCCGTGCGAATGGCCGCCCTTGAGGCCAGCGCCCGCCATCCAGATCGTGAAGCCGTGCGGGTTGTGGTCGCGCCCGTTGCCGTCCTGCGCGCACGGCGTGCGGCCGAACTCGCCGGCCCACAGCACCAGCGTGTCGCGCAGCAGTCCGCGCGAGTGCAGATCCTCCAGCAGCCCGGCGATCGGTCGATCGACCTCGCGCGCGTTCTTCTCGTGATCGACCTTGAGGTTCGAGTGCTGATCCCACTTGTACGAATGCGTGCACTGCACGAAGCGCACGCCGTGCTCGACGAGACGCCGCGCCATCAGGCATTGTCGGCCGAAATTCTCCGTGGTCGGATCCGACAGCCCGTACAACTCGCGCGTCGGCTCCGACTCGCGTTCGACGTCGAGCGCCGGCGGCGCCTGCGTCTGCATCCGGTAGGCCAGTTCGAATGACGCGATGCGCGCTTCGAGCGCGGCGTCGTACTCGCGCGCGCTGCGATGGACTTCGTTCTGGCGATCGAGGAATTCGAGCTCGGCGCGCTCGAGATCGTCGCGCCCGTCGGGGCGCGACAAGTGCATCAGCTTCGCGTCGCGCGCGGCGATCCCGGCGTGCCCGATCGGCGTGCCCTGGTGGCGGCCGGGCAGGAACGCGCTCGACCAGTTGTTGACGCCGCCGTGGCCGAGAGTCGGGCAGATCGTGACGAATCCGGGCAGGTTCTCGTTCTCGCTGCCCAGGCCGTAGACGATCCACGAGCCCATGCTCGGGCGCACGAAGGTGTCGGAGCCGGTGTGCAGTGCCAGCAGCGCACCGCCGTGCGCCTCGTTGGTGCCGTGCAGCGACTTGACGAAGCACAGCTTGTCGACGTGCCGCGCGACGTTGGGGAACAGCTCGGAAACCCACTGTCCGCTCTCGCCGTGCTGCGCGAATTTCCACGGGCTCGCCAGCAGATTGCCCGTCTGCGCGAACTGGATGCGCGGCTTGTCGCCGGGGAAGGGCTTGCCGTCGTCGCGCTGCAGGAGCGGCTTGTAATCGAAGGTGTCGATCTGCGACGGACCTCCGTGCATGAACAGGAAGATCACGCGCTTCGCGCGGGCCGCGTGGTGCGGCGCGAGCGACTGCGCGGCTCCTTCGCGCGAGAACAGCGAGGCCAGCGCCAGCCCGCCGAAGCCGAGGCACGAGTGCCGCAGGATCTCGCGGCGCGGGAGCAGGAGTCGAGCGTTCGGGTCGCGCATCGCTTCAGTCGATGTAGATGAACTCGTTGCTGGAGAGCAGCGCGCGCGCCAGGCCGACCCATGCACGCAGCTCGATCGCGCCGACCGCGAGCGCCGGCATCTCGCGGCGCGCGCCCTGCGCGACGGGCTCGGGATCGGCGGGGCTCGGCTCCGGGTCCCGCTGCAATTCCTCGAGCCGCTCGACCAGCGCGAGCGCGCGCGCGAGCTCGTCGGCCCCGGGCTCGCGCAGCAGCACCGCGCTCCACAACTCGCGCACGCGGGCGGTCGGCGTCGCGCGCTCCAGCGCGCGCCGCGACAACTCGAGCGCGCAGTCCTCGACGAGCGGCGAATTGAGGAAGAACAGCGCCTGACTCGGCACCGTGGTGGTCGGGCGCTGATCCAGCGGCACGGACGGATCCGCGTAGTCGAAATTCGCGAAGAACTCGTACATCGCGTTGCGCACGATCGGCAGGTACAGCGAGCGCCGCGGCACGTCGTAGCCGGCGGCGTTGGCCGACTGGTCGTTGGTCACGTATTCGCCGTTTCCCGTCGCTAGCAGCGAGCCTCCGAGCGTGCGGTCCAGCCGCCCCGCAGTGGCGAGCAGCCGGTCGCGCACGCCCTCGGCGTCCAGGCGCCGCAGCGGGAAGCGCGACAGCCAGCGCGCGTCCGGATCCGCCGTTGCGCCGGCGGCATCGGTCGTGCTCGCCATCTGCCACGTGCGCGAGCGCAGGATCAGCCGCTGCAGCTCCTTCTGACTCCAGTCGCGCGCGACCAGCTCGCGTGCCAGCCAGTCCAGCAGCGCCGGGTGCGTCGGATCCTCGCCGCGCCTTCCGAAGTTCGAGGGGCTCGCGACGATGCCGCGGCCGAACAGCCCGGCCCAGATGCGGTTGGCGGCCACGCGCGCCGTCAATGGATGGGCCGGATCGAGCATCCAGCGCGCGAGCTCGAGGCGCCCGCTGCTGCCGGAAGGGGGATCCTGCCTGGCCACGCGCCCGTCGAACAGCCGCAGCGGTCCGCGCGGCAGCGGGTCGCCGATCAGCGCGAGGTGGCTGCCGCGCGCATGCAGGCGAACGTCGCGCGGCTCCGCCTCGGCGACGGCGATCGCCGCGGGCAGTGCCGCGGGCCGGCGCTGTTCGAGCTCCGCCGCCGCGGCGCGCGCGACGGCGAGTTCGGTGCGCAACTGCGGCGGGAAGAACGAGTCGCGGCGCGCCTCCGGCAAGCGGTATGCAGCGTCGTCGGGCTCGTGTCCGCGCCTGGCCTGCGCGACGTGCGCGGCGACGAATTCGGGCACCCGCACCTCGTCACGCAGCGCGTCGCCGAACGGACCTTCCGGCAGCAAGACCAGCACGTCGAGATGGGGGAACGCGCCCTCGCGTTCGACGCGCAGGACATTGCGTCCCGCTCCGAGTTCGAGTGCACCGAGATCGATCCAGCTGAGCGCATCGGGCTTCCAGCCGCCGGTCGGAGCGCCGAGCACAGGGCCGGCTCGCGCGACGCCGTCGACGGAGAGCCTGACCGGGCGGCTTTCCTCGGCTGCGTAGCGCACGAAGAGTCTCCAGCGGCCGGCCGCGGGCAGCACGACGTCCCACTCGGCGTGCTGCAGCCCAGGATGTCCGGTGCGCGCCAGCACGTCGCGCGCGCTGCCGTAGGTATCGTCGTCGCGGATCAGATTGCCGCGGCTGGCCTGCTCGGCCTCGAGAAGCAGCGCGCTCGCGCCCAGGTCCGCACCCGCGCGCGCGTACGCATCGCGCAGCGCCGCGTCGGTCGGCACCAGCGAATTCGCACCGCGAGCGCGCAGGTCGTCGATCGTCTTCCTGGCTGCCTCCTCCTGGCGCACCTGCGCTCGGCGCAGCTCGATCTCTTCCGGCGAGCCGAGCGGGCGCTCGTTCCAGCGCGACACGAAATTCGTGTTCGCCAGCGTCGCGGTCGAGTGGAACACGCCCGCGAGCGCGTAGTAGTCGGTCTGCGGCAGCGGGTCGAACTTGTGGTCGTGGCAGCGCGCGCAGCCCATCGTCAGGCCGAGGAAGGCGCGGCTCGCGACGTCGAGCTGTTCGTCCACGACGTCGGCCTGCAGCTTCGGCTTGTCCTGCTCGGCGAGCATCTTCGGCCCCAGCGCCAGGAACGCCGTCGCGATCAGCGGATCGAAGTCGAGCGGGTCGCGCTCGACGAGGTCACCCGCGAGTTGCCAGGTCACGAAGCGGTCATAGGGGAGATCCGCGTTGTAGGCACGCACGAGCCAGTCGCGGTAGCGCCAGGCCTCGGCCATCGCGAGGTTCTCGTCGACGCCGTTCGAGTCCGCATAACGCGCGACGTCCAGCCAGCGCCGCGCCTGCCGTTCGCCGTAGTGCGGCGAAGCGAGCAGCCGCTCGATCTCGCGCTCCCACGCGTCGGGCGCCGGATCGAGCGCGAAGGCGTCGAGCTCCTCTCGCGTGGGCGGCAGGCCGAGCAGGTCGAAGCTCGCGCGCAACAGCAGCGTGCGTCGCTCGGCGCGCGGCGCGGGCTGCAGGCCGCGCGCGTCGAGCTCGGCCTTCACGAAGCGGTCGATCGGATTGCCGCTCCATTCCGGGTCCGCGTTGGAGGGAGGCTCCGCTGACTCGATCGGCTGGAAGGCCCAGTGGGCGAGGGCTTCCGGATCGGGCGCGTAGCTCGGCGCTGCCGTCGCGGCGGCGCCCGATCCCGGCCAGTGCGCGCCGGCTTCGATCCAAGCGACCAGCAGCTCGATCTCGGCCTCCGCGAGCTTGCCCGTGGGCGGCATCTGCAGCTCATCGGTCGTGTAGCGGATCGCATGCACGAGCAGGCTGTCCTCGGCCCGGCCGGGAACGAGCGCCGGACCGCTCGTGCCGCCCGCGAGCAGCGCCTCGAGCGAGTCGACGCGCAGCTTGCCCTTGGGCCGCTGCGCGCGGTCGGAGTGGCATTCGTAGCAGCGCTCGGCGAGCAGCGGGCGGATCTTCGTCTCGAAGTGGTCGTCGCGCCCGTCATCGACGGCGGAGGGCAGCAGCAAGAGCAGTGCGGCCACGGGCATCCTCAAATGGTAATCCAGCGGCGCTCGCTATGCTGAGCCCAGCCGATGCGCATCCTGTTCGTCTATCCGAACCTCTACACGCAGATGGGGTTCAATCACGGTCTCGCCGCGTTGTCGGCGTGCCTGAGGAAGTGCGGTCATGAGACGCGCCTGGTCAATCTGAACGAGAACCTTCCGCCCGTGCCGACGCGCGAGGATCTGCGCACGCTGGTGGAAGAATGGCGGCCGGGCCTGATCGGTTTCTCGTGCCTGACCCAGCAATACCAGGCCGGGCTCGAGCTCGCGCGCTGGCTGCGCGAGGACGCCCGCTCTCGTGGAACCCACCTGCCGCCGCTCGTCGTCGGCGGCATCCATCCGTCGATGGTGCCTGCCGACGTGATGGCGGACGGAGCCTGGGACCACGTCGGCGTCGGCGAGTGCGAGGACGCGCTCGTCGCGCTGGTCGAGTCGCTCGAGCGCGGCGAGACGCGAGACGATCTGTCGAATTTCCTGTCGTGGCGGGGCGGCCTGCGCCCGGACGCGGAGCTCGGCGCGCTGCACGCGCGCGGCGAGCGGCCGGATGCGCGGCTGTGGGTGCACAATCCGGTCGGCGAGTTCCCCGACTTCGCGAACCTGCCCGATCCCGACTACGAGCTGTTCGACACGCAGCGCATCACCGACCAGAAGCACGGCTGGTTCAGCCTGATGACGAGCCGCGGCTGCCCGTACCGCTGCACGTACTGCCTGAACCACAAGATCATCGACCGTTACAAGGCCGAGCTCGCGCGACCGGTCGCGCGACTCAACTTCTTCCGCTTTCGTCCGCCCGAGAAATCGATCGCCGAGATCCGCGCGATCCTCGCGCGCTACCGCGGCATCGGCACCTTCATCCTCGACGACGACCTGTTCACGCAGAATCCCGAGCACGCGCTCGCGTTCTGCGCCGCGTACCAGGCCTCGGGCATCGGCGTGCCTTTCGTGGTCAACAGCCACGTCAAGCAGCTCGATCCGCGCGTCGCGCGCGCGCTGCCCGCGGCGGGCTGCCGCATCCTCAAGCTCGGCATCGAGTCCGGCTCGGTGCGCGTGCGCAAGGAGGTCCTCAAGCGCAACATGAGCGACCAGGACATCCTGGAGACGGTCCGGCAGGCCGAGGAGCACGGGCTGCACACGTCGGGCTTCGTGATGGTCGGATTGCCCGGCGAGTCGCGCGACGAGCGCTGGATGACGGTCGATCTGCTCGCGCGCTCCGGCATCGGCCGTTTCCGCACCTCGATGTTCTTCCCGTTCCCCGGCACCGACTCGTACCGGCTGTCGCTCGAAGGCGGCTACATCCGGCCGGACCAGGCGATCACGCTGACAGACTTCACCGAGAGTTCGTGCCTGGATTTCGGGCCCGAGGAGAACCTGTTCCTCGACAAGCTCGCGACGTGCATGCCGTGGTTCGTGAACGCGCGGATGGACGCGCATCGCGAGGCGCCGGCATCCGCGCGCTACCGACCGCTGGTCGAGCGCGTGCTGGCGATGGACGAGGTCGAATGGCGCGCGTTCAAGCCGCGCGTGCGTGCGCTCGACGCCGAGCTCTCGGCCGCCGCGATCGACGCGCGGGAGCTGCACTACTCGATCCGCTACAACGCGTTCATGGGCGTGCGCAGCGACTATGCGCTGGCCGAGGAGCAGGGCATCGAGTGGCTGACCGCGGCGGCCAAGCCGGTGCCCGAGCGGCTGGCCGAACTCGCGCGCGGCCGCGGCCGTGATCCGGCCTCGGAGCGACTGGCCGAGGCGCTCGCCGCGGCGGCGAACGAAGTCTGTTGAAGACGCCGGAGTTCCGATTCGGCGAGGGCAGGATCAGCGGCAGCCTGTTGAACTTGTTCGGCGCACTGGCCGCGCGAGCTGGGTATCGACGAGACGCTGCCGGCAACCTATATCGGTCAGCAACTCCACCCGTTCCGACGCACGAACCCATGGATTCCACGCTGCAACCCACGCATCTCCTCTCGGCGCTGAACTGGCGCTATGCCGTCAAGAAGTTCGACCCGACGCGCCGCATTCCCGACGCCACGTGGGCGGCGCTCGAACAGGCGCTGGTGTTGTCGCCATCCTCGTACGGCCTGCAGCCGTGGCGCTTCGTCGTGGTGTCGGATCCGGCGCTGCGCGCGCGCCTGCGCGAGGTCTCGTGGAAGCAGTCGCAGGTCACGGATGCTTCGCACTTCGTCGTCTTTGCTTCGCGCGTCGGCGTCGATCAGGCCGACGTGCAGCGCTACATCGAGCGCATCGCCGAGGTGCGCGGCGCGTTGCTCGAATCGCTCTCCGGTTTCCAGGGCATGCTGGCGCGGACCGTTTCCTCGCTCGGCGCCAATGGCGATGCCTGGACCGCGCGGCAGGCCTACATCGCGCTCGGCACGCTGCTCACCTCGGCCGCCGTGCTCGGCATCGACGCCTGTCCGATGGAGGGCATCGACGGCGCGCGCTACGACGAGTCGTTGGGCCTCGCGCCGCTGGGGTACCACGCCTTGTGCGCGGCGGCGCTGGGCTACCGCGCAGCCGACGACGGCTATGCCTCGAACAAGAAGGTGCGCTTTCCGGCCGAGCAGGTGATCTTGCGGCGCTGAGCGGCGACCGCGATTGGTTTCCGCGCCGGCCGGCCTCCGGGTAGGCTGAGGACTTGAGCGAGCCGCTGCCCGATTTCAGCCACTACGAAGTCGCCGTCGTCGGCGATCTCGTCGCGGATCGCTACGTACACGCCGAACCCGCGCGCGTGTCGCGCGAGGCACCCGTGCTCGTGCTGCGCTGGACCGGCGAGGAGTTGCGACCGGGGGGTGCCGCCAACGCGGCGCGCAACCTGCGGGCGCTCGGCGCTCGCGTGCGCGTGCTGGGTTGCGTCGGGCGCGATGCGGTCGGCCGTGAACTGCTCGAGGTGCTCGAACGCGAGCAGCTCGACGTTTCCGGCATCGAGAGCCTGCCGGGTTGGACCACTCCGACCAAGACGCGCGTGCTCGCAGCCGAGCCGCGTCGTACCCCGCAGCAGGTCTTCCGCATCGATCGCGAACCGGTCGGGCCGCTGCCCGGCCCCGGCGCGGAGCGCTTGGCGATTCGCCTGCGCGAACTGCTCGGCAAGGTCGATGCGGTGCTGCTGTCCGACTACGACTACGGCGCGATCGGAGCTGATTGCGCGCAGACGCTCCAGGTGCTGCGTCGCGGTCCGATTCCGATCGTGCTCGATCCGCGCCATTCGCTCGAGTTGATGCCGGGATTGCTGGCGGCGACGCCGAACCTGGAGGAGCTGGCCTGGGCCGCGCACTGCGACCCGCGCCGCCTGGCTGATCCCGCCGAGCTCGCGCGCGTTGCGAACGCGCTGCGCGAGCGGCTCGGGCACCGCCACCTGCTCGTCACGCAGGGCAATCGCGGCATGACGCTCTTCGGCGTCGATCAGCCGGCACTGGGCCTGCATGTCGAGCCTTGCGGTTCCGAGGCGGTCGTCGACGTGTCGGGCGCGGGAGACACGGCCGCAGCAGCCTTCTTGCTCGCGCTGACCGCGCGGTGCGCGGCCCCGCAAGCGATGCGCATCGCGAATGCGGCGGCCGGCGTCGTCGTGATGAAGTCGGGCACCGCGGTGTGCGATCGAGCGGAGCTCACGGCCGCCCTGGCCGCCGCGCCGGCGCCGCGGGAGGTGCTGGTCCACTCGTGAGGCTCGAGCGCCGACTCTACTCCCGTTCGGAGCTGGCCGCCGAGTTCGCCAGGCTGCGCTCGAAGCCGCGGCCGCCGCGCATCGTGCTCGCCAATGGCTGCTTCGATCTGTTGCACGTCGGGCACCTGCGCTACCTCGAGGACGCGCGCTCGCGCGGCGATCTGCTGGTCGTGGCGCTGAACACCGACGCCTCCGTGCGCATGCTCAAGGGAGCCGGCCGTCCGCTCGTGCCGCTGATGGAGCGCGCCGAGCTGTTGCTCGGCCTGAGCGTGGTGGGCGCGGTGACCAGTTTCGACGAACCGACGCTGGAGGCGACCCTGCGCGAATTGCGGCCGGACGTGCACGCCAAGGGCACCGACTACAGCAAGGAGAGCGTGCCCGAGGCCGCGATCGACCGCGAGCTCGGCATCGAGATCGCGATCTGCGGCGATTCGAAGGCGCACGCCTCCTCGGAGATCATCGCGCGGCTGGCTCGGGAGCCGCGCGCGTGAACGAGATCCTGAGCGGGCCGAAGAACGCACCGATCTGGCTGGTCCCGGCCGGCGCCGTGATCTCCTTCCTGGGCGCGCTGTGCGGGATCGGCGGCGGATTGTTCGTCGTGCCGCTCCTGTACTACCTGCGCGCGTTTCCGATGCGCAGCGCGGTCGCGACTTCGGTCGTGCACGTGCTGCTGACCGCGCTGTTCGCAACCGGCGCGGAGCTGGTGCAGAGCGAGAACGCGCTGCATTGGGGCCTGGTCGGCGCGTTGGGCACGGGTGCGGTGCTGGGCGCCGAGCTCGGCTATCGCGTCTCCAAGCGGCTCGATCCGTTCTGGCTGAAGTCGATCTTCGCGCTCGTCGCGATCGCCGCGGGATCCAGGATCCTGCACGAGGAATGGGTGGGTCGCGGCGTCTACGGGACGGGCGACGCGACGACGGTCGTCGAGTGGGGGACGCTGCTGCTCGCCTTCGTGATCGGCGCGCTGGGAGCGACGCTGACGCCGCTGCTCGGGCTGGGCGGCGGTCTCGTGTTCGTGCCCGCACTGCACCTGTCGCTGCCGGAGATCGACTACAACACGGTGCGCGCGTGCAGCCTGGCCGTCGTCACGATCAGCTCGGCGCGCTCGACCTGGCTGTACGCGCGCGAAGGCGCGATCCACACGCGCAGCGCCTGGTGGCTGGGCGTCGGAGCGGCGCTGGGTGCGCTGTTCGGCGTGCTGGCCGTGCACCAGCCGGACGGGCGCTGGCTGCACGGTTCGCGCATCGCGCTCGGCTTCATCCTCTTCTACGTCGCGCTGCGTTTCGCACTCGAAGCGCGCGCGGCGCGACGGTCGGCCGTCTAGGCGAAGATCCCGCGCATCCGGTAGACCGATACGACGCGGCCGATGGCCAGGATGAACGCGGCGGTCCGGTAGTCGGTCTTGTGCGTCTGCGCGGTGTCGACCACGTCGTGGAACGAGCGCACCAGCACCTCTTCGAGGCGCCGATTCACTTCCTCTTCCGACCAGAAGTACTGCTGGCGGTCCTGCACCCACTCGAAGTACGAAACGGTCACGCCGCCGGCATTCGACAGGATGTCGGGCACCGACGGAATGCCGCGCTCCTCGAGCCGCTTGTGGGCCTGCGGCGTGGTCGGCCCGTTGGCGCCTTCGACGATCAGCTTGGTCTTGATGCGGTCGACGTTCGAGAGCGTGATCTGGTTCTCGATCGCGGCCGGCACCAGCACGTCGCACTCGAGCTCGAGCGCCTCTTCGTGCGAGAGCGCCTCGGCCTTCGGGTAGCCCGTCAGCTTCTTGTGCTTCGACAGGTAGGCGAGCACATCGACCATGTCGAGGCCCTTCTTGTCGTAGATCGCGCCGTACATGTCGCTGATCGAGAGGATCTTGTGACCCGCCTCCATCAGCAGGCGCGCGCCGATGCCGCCGACGTTGCCGGAGCCCTGGACCACGATGCGTTGGCCCTTGGTGGCCATCTTGTGGCGCTTGAGAGCCTCGCGCGTGACGAGCATCACGCCGCGCCCCGTGGCTTCGGTGCGGCCGCGGCTGCCGCCGAGCGCGATCGGCTTGCCGGTCACCACCGCGGTCGACGCGCTGCGCACGTGCATCGCGTAGGTGTCCATCAGCCAGGCCATCGTCTGCTCGTTGGTGCCGACGTCGGGCGCCGGGACGTCGCGGTCGGGGCCGATCACGTCGAGGATCGACGAGGTGTAGCGGCGCGTGATCGCCTCCAGCTCGCGCTGCGACAGCTCGCGCGGATCACACACGACGCCGCCCTTCGCGCCGCCGAACGGGATGTCGACCACCGCGCACTTCCACGTCATCAGCGCGGCCAGCGCGCGGACCTCGTCGAGGTTGACGTGACGGTCGTAGCGGATGCCGCCCTTGGCCGGACCGCGTACGAAGCTGTGCTGCACGCGGTAGCCCGTGAACACGTCCAGCTTGCCGTTGTCGCGCACCACCGGGATCGCGACCGTGACCTCGCGGTCGGGCGTCTTCATCACCGTGCGCACGCCCGCCTCGAGCGTGAGGTGGTCGGCGGCCTTCTCGAAGAGGGCCGAGGCGTTCTTGAAGAAGTTCAGCTCTTCCGCTTCCTTCTTGGGAGCGGACTTGGCGGAGTTGGAGGCCATGAGGGGGGACGGAGGGGGGAGCGGGCCCGCGCGGCCTGCGGCCGGATGGGGTGAGCTCGGGAAGAGGGCCGAATATTCGAGCTTCCCGAGCGCGCTAGGCCAAGGGGGCGGCTGCCGATTCGCTCGCCGCGCGGCGGCAGGGGGGTGGAATGGGGGTCCTGATCGGTTGAAATCGCCGCTGGCGACCCCCGGCATGCCCGACGCTCCTCGAAACCGACCGCACGTCCGCGCCCGCCGCTGGCGTGTCGGCGGTCCCGCCTGCGCGGGTCGCGACTTCCCCGACAGCCTGCTCGACCTCGTGCCGCCGCGCTTCCTGCGCCGCGTCCGCGGCCGCGAGAGCTTCGAGCACTCGCTCGACGGGGCGCGCGTGATCGTCAAGCGCTTCCACGGCGGCGAGCCGCGCGATTGGTGGAGCGAGCGCGCGCGCGGTCTCGCGCTGCGCTCGCCGGCTCGCGTCGAGGCCGAGAATCTGCTCGCGCTGCGCGCGCGCGGCTTCGCCGTGCCGGAGCCGCTGGGCTGGGCCGAGGATCTCGCCGCGCGCGTCAACCCGTGGCGCGGCAGCGGCCGCAGCCTGCTCGTGCAGCGCTACGTCGAGCACGAACGCACGCTCGCCGACGGCGGTTCGGATGCAGCGGCTCGCGCACTCGGTTCCTTCGTCGGCCGGCTGCACGCGGCAGGCTGGTGCCACCGCGATCTGTACCTCGAGCACTTCCTGGTCACGCGCGACGGGCTCGTGCTGATCGACCTGGGGCGTGCGCGGCGCGCACTCGCGCTCGCGCGGCGCTGGATCGTCAAGGACCTCGCGGCGCTGCTGATGTCCTGCCCGACCGACGTGTGCCGGCGGCGCCGCCTGCGGGTGCTGGCGGCCTGGCGGCGCGAGCAGCCGGAGGCGCGCCGCCTCGGGCTGCGCGGCGCGGCGCTCGCGCGTTTCGTCGCCGCGATCGAACGCAAGGCGCGGCGCCTGCGCGAGCACGCGCCGAAGCAGGCCTTCGATCGCGCCAGCCAGCGCGTTCTCGGTCCGGAGAGCCGCGCATGAAGGCGGAACCTCGCAGCGCGCTCACCGCACCGGCGCACCTCGTGATCCGCGCGCCGAATTGGGTCGGCGACCTCGTCATGTCGACGCCGGTGCTGCTGGAGGCCTGCAGCGGCGCGCGATTCCAACGCGTCTCGATCCTCGTGCGCGCGCACCTCGCGCCCGTGTTGGCCGGCGCGCCCTTCGAAGCCGCGCTCGTGCCGCTCGAGAGCGGCGCCGACGAGGCGCGCGCATATCGCGAGCTCGGCGCCGATGCGGCGCTGCTCTTGTCCAACTCGTTCGGCGCGGCCTGGCGCGCGTTCCGTGCAGGCGTCGCGATCCGCGCCGGCACGAGCCTGTCGGGGCGCGGCCTGCTGCTGACGCATCGCTGCAGCGTGCCCACCCGGCACGGTCGGCGCGTCGCGGTGCCGACCGCGCACCTGTTACGCGACGCGGCCGGCCTGCTCGGTCTCGCCGTGCCCGACCTGCACCCGCGGTTGTGGATCGGCGCGGCGACGCGCGAGCGCGTGCGGCGCGCGCGCGAGGCTTTCGGCCTGCGCGAGCGCGGCTATGCCGTGTGTTGTCCGGGCGCGGCCTTCGGCGCGGCCAAGCTGTGGCCGCCCGAGCGCTACGCGGCCGCGCTCGATGCGCTGCACGAGCGGCGCGGGCTTGCGGCCGTCGTGACCGGCGGACCCGGCGAGGAGGAGCTCGTGGCGGCGGTCTGCGCGGCCTCGCGCAGCGGCGCGCGCTCGCTGATCGGCAGCGAGCGCGACCTGGACGCGCTGAAGGCGTGGATCGAGGGCGCCGCGCTGCTCCTGGTCGGCGACTCGGGGCCGCGCTGGTACGCGGCCGCCTTCGACACGCCTTGCGTGAGCCTGATGGGACCGAATTCCCCCGCGTTGACGGCGAGCTCGCTCGAGCACTGCGAAATCGTGCGCGTCGAGGGCCTGGAGTGCTCGCCGTGCCTCGAGCGCGTCTGCCCGCTGGCGCACCACCGCTGCATGCGCGACATCGGCGTCGAGCAGGTGGTCGAGGCGGCTCAGCGCGTGTTGGAGCGCGACGCGCGATGAGGCTGGCCGAGTCGACGCCGCGGCTGCTCGTGCGCACGCCTTCCTGGTTGGGGGATCTGGTCATGTGCGAGCCGGCGCTGCGCGCGCTGCACGAGTACTACGCTGCGCGCGGCGCCGTCGAGCGGCTGACGCTGGCCGGACCGCGGCATCTGCTCGCGTTGCTCGACGCGCAGTTGCCCGGCGCGCGGTGCGCGCCATTCGACGGGCGATCCGGCGAGCATCCCGCGGATTGGCGCGGCCACGAGGTCGCGCTCTTGTTCAACAACACGCTGCGCTCGGCGTGGACCGCGCTGCGCGCCGGCATTCCGCGGCGCGTCGGTTGGTCGCGCGACCTGCGCGCGCTGCTCTTGACCGACTGGATGGTGCCGCCGCGCGAGGCCGGCGCGCCGCCGCTCTCGATCGGGCGCGCGGGCGCCTGGCCGCGCTGGTTGCCGCGGCCCTACGCGGCGGCCTGTCGCGAGCTCGTGCAATCCGTCGGCGTTGCCGTGCGCGACCCGCGGCCGAGGCTGATTCCGAGTCCGGCGGCTCGCGCGGATGCCGCGCGGCGCCTGGGGCGCTTCGGCCTGCATGACCGCGCGCGCTTCGTGCTCGTCAATGCCGGTGGGCGGCCCCAGTCGGCCAAGACGGCGCCGGTCTGGCTCTTCGCGCCGGTGCTGCGCGCGCTTTGGGAGCGCGACCGCGTCCCCCTCGTGCTGGTCTGCGGCCCCGGCGAGGAGCGCGTGCTCGAGACGCTGCACGGGCGCCTGGGCGGCGTGGAAGCGCACCCGTGCACCGCGCCGATCGCCGAGCTGCCCGAGCTGGCGGCACTGTGCGAGCGCGCCGCGTTGGTGCTGACCGCGGACGGCGGCCCGCGCCACGTCGCGGCGGCGGTCGGCGCGCGCCTGGTCTGCGTGTGCGGCCCGACCGATCCGCGCCACAGCGGCGAGCACGCCGCGGGCACGAGCGTGCTGCGCGCCGTCGTGCCGTGCGGTCCGTGCCACCTCGAAGAGTGCGCGCTCCCGAAGGACGAGGCGCTCGTGTGTTGGCGCCGGATCGGCGACGAAGTCCTCGGGCAGTGCCTGTCGGAACGGCTGCGACCGAGCTAGAACCATGCCCATGCAGATCCCGCGCGCCCCCACGACGGGGATCCCGTCCCGCGCCACTTCGAGCGCGATCGAGCGCGGAGCCTTCTAGCCGTATGTCCTCCTACCTCGCCGATTTCCCGTCCGACGTCCCCGATCAGCCCGAGCTCGTGACCTGCGAGCGCGCGGGCGACCTCGTCTGGCTGACGATCCAGCGCCCCGACGTGATGAACTGCCTGTCGTTCCCGACGCTCCGGCGTCTGCGCAAGCTGTGCGCCGAGCTCGCGCAGGACCTGTCGATCCGCTGCGTGCTGATCACCGGCGCCGGCGACAAGGCCTTCTGCGCCGGCGCGGACCTCAAGGAGCGCAAGACGATGCCCGCGGAGCGCGTGCCGCACTTCGTGAAGAACATCCGCCGCGTGATGGACGACGTCGAGGCGTTGCCGCAGCCGACGATCGCGGTTGTCAACGGTTTCGCCTTCGGCGGCGGCACCGAGCTGATGCTCGCCTGCGACCTGCGCGTCGCGGCCGCGCACGCGCAGTTCGGGCTCACGGAGGTCTCGCTCGCGATCATCCCCGGCGCCGGCGGCACGCAGCGGCTGCCGCGGCTGATCGGCAAGGCGCGTGCGAAGGACCTGATCCTGACCGCGCGCAAGCTCGACGCCGCCGAGGCCGAGCGCATCGGTCTGGTCAACCGCGTCGCGCCGCCGGGCGAACTGCGCAAGGTCGCCGAAGGCGTCGCGCAGGCGATCGCTGACAACGGCCCGGTCGCGGTGCGCGCGGCCAAAGCGGCCATCGACGGCGGCTGCGAGATGCCGCAGCCGCAAGGGCTCGAACACGAGGCGCGTTGCTACGAGCGCGTGCTGCCGACGAAGGACCGGCTCGAGGCGCTTGCCGCGTTCGCGGAGAAGCGCAAGCCGAAGTACGTCGGGGGTTGATCCCGCGCGCTACTTGACGATCGCGATCAGCTCGACGTCGAAGACCAGCACGCCGTTGGCGGGGATGATGCCGGTCGCGCGCGAGCCGTAGCCGAGGTTGGCCGGGATCACGAGCTTGCGCTTGCCGCCGACCTTCATCGAGCCGACGCCCTCGGTCCAGCCCTTGATCACGCCGTTCAGCGGGAAGTCGATCGGTTCGCCGCGGTCGACCGAGCTGTCGAACTTCTTCCCGTCGAGCAGCCAGCCGGTGTAGTGCACCTTGACCTTCGTCGAGGGCCCGGCCGGTTGTTCGCCGCCGCCGACCTTCAGGTCGTACCACACCAGCCCGCTGGCGCTCTTCTGCGGATCCCCCGCGGCGGTTTCGCCGGGCAGCGCGACCGCGGTGGTCGGCGTGTTCGACACGACCGCGCCGCTGACGGCGTCGATGCTGACCTTGTGCTCGACGTCACCGGCGAAGGCGACGATCTCCCAACGCTCGCCGCCGTCGGCGAGCGTCGCGCTGAAGGCCTTGCCGCCGCTTGTCTTCTCGGCGTTCGCCACCGCGGACGCGAGATCGACCCGGGTCGCGGTGAGCTGCTTCTGACGCGCGCCGAACAGGTCCGGGAAGCGCGTGTTGTCGACGCCTTGCAGCGCGAGAGTCGCGGCGGCGGCGGTTCCGAGCAGGGCGAGGGAGGCGAGAGCGATGGGGAGGGTGCGCATGGTCGTGAGGGAAGGGATGGGAGCGCAGGATCTTACGCGTCGGACTGGCGCTCGAGGAAGGCTGCGGCGACCCAGGACGAAAGGTCGTCGCTGCCCTGGCTCTGCACGTAGCCGAGTGTCTCTCCGACCAGCGTGGATCCGGGGGCCGGCGTGCGTTCCTCGAGCAGGCGCAGCGCGAGGTACGGTGCGACGAGCTGGCCGGCCCGCCACGCATCGTCGAGCGCCATTCCGGCCCGCCAGAAGGCATCGGCATCGACCTCCAGCGCGCGGTCCATCGCCTGTTGATCGAACGGGCGCAGCGCGCTGCCGGTGCGCGCGTTGAACGCGAGCGGCTGCTCGGTGCGCGCGTCGACGTGCGCGAGTTCGAAGCTCGCGATCACCAGCGTGCGCGCCGGGTCCCCGACGGCCGCGCGCAGCGCGTCGAGCGCGCGCTCGATCTCGGGCAGGCCGCGCGGCGCATCCTGCGCATCGGGCAGGCGCGCCGGCAATGCGCCGACCAGCAAGGGCAGCACGCGCGTGCGCGGCAAGAGCAGCGCCAGGAACAACGCGTGCCGTTCGAGCGCCAGGTGGCGCGCGTGCGCGAGTTCGAGGACTCCGGCATCGATGCGGAGACGGTCCAGTCCCTCGGCATCCGACAGCGGCGCACCCAGCGGCGTGGCCAGCGTGCGCGTCAGCGGCACGAGCAGCGGGTCGAGCGGCGCGCCGGCGCTGGACAGCAGCACGAGGCGCTCGGGATGGATCTGGCGCGCGGCCGCGTATACGCGGCCGTACAGGCGGCCCGCGCGTTCGAGCGAGCCGCCGGGCGCGAAGAGGGCATGCACGCCGCGCGGCGCCGGCATGTCCCAGTCGTCGGCTACCAAGCCGGCCACGCGCATGCGCAGCCCGAAGCGCGAGTCAGCATCGGTTGCCGCGAGCACGAGCGGGTCGCGCCACGGCCGCGCCGGCTGCGCATTCCAGCGCTCCAAGGCCAGGGCCGCGGCCGCGCGGAAGCGCGGATCGTCGAGCAGCAGCTTGTCCGAGAAACCCCCGGCGACGCGCGCGACCTCCTCGGTCGTCGGCGGGGACGGCCAGGCCCGCAGGGCCAACGCGATCTCCTCCGGCGCCGATTCGCCGTCGAAGCGCCGCGCGATCTCGAAGACACGCGCGGGCACGACCACCGGCCACTCGGCGCCGGCGTCGGCCAGCCCGAGCGGGTCGTGCAGCGCGACCACCGGCTCGCCGTCGTGGCGCAGGCCCTGGATGCGCAGGCGCCGCAGCGCAGGAATGGCGGCGCGGTGGGGCATCCGACAGAGCCTACCGCCAAGGCCGGACGCACACGCAGCCACGACCCGACAGCGTTGATCGTAAACTGTTACGAAATATATATTTGTGGAATCACGATGGGTTGGCGGCGCCGACTGTGCGGTTACCGCACCCTGCTCGGCGCTAGTGTGCGGCAAGCGTGCGTTTTCGCCCGCCCGCCTTGCAACCGAGCCGTCCCCCCCGTTCACACTGCCAACTCCCTCCGAACCGATGAATCGCCTGCGCCTGACCGTGCTCGAGGAGGGGACCCGCACCGAAGTTGCCTACGAACAGGACCCCGTTCGCATCGGTCGCTCGATCGACAACGAGGTGCGCCTGGCCGGCAAGCTCGTGTCGCGCCAGCACTGCCGGATCGAGCGCGACGGCCTGGATTGGTACGTGGTCGATCTCGAGTCGGCCAACGGGACGCTGCTCAACGGTGAGCGCGTCGCGCGCGCGCTGCTCTCCAGCGGCGACGAACTCGTGCTCTCGGGGACGCGCCTGCTCGTGCAGATCGAGTCGGCGCCGGCAACCCAGGCGCCGCCGGGAACCTCGGGCGGGCTCGCGACGCTGACCGGCGGCGAGTCGCGCGAGCGCTTCGGTCTGCGCGCCTTCGCGCAGATCGCGCGCTCGCTGTCGGGCGAGACGGACCTGCCGACACTGTTGCGCCTGGTCGTCGATTCGGCGATCCAGCTCCTCAAGGCCGAGCGCGGCTTCCTGCTGCTCGAGGACGAGGACCAGCGCCTGCAGCCGCGCGTCGCGCGGCAGCACGATCAATCCGACATCCTCGCCCCCGGCTCGCGACTGTCGATGGGGGTCGCGCGCAACGTGTACGAACGCGGGCGCCCGGTGCTGTCGGTCGATGCGGGACGCGACGAGCGCTTCGCCGGCATGCCGAGCGTCGAGGACCTGCGGCTGCGCTCGGTCTTGTGCGTGCCGATCCGCGGCGAGGGCCGGGTGCAGGGCGTGCTGTACCTCGACAACCGGCTGCAGCAGGGCGCATTCACCGAGGACGATCTCGATCTCGCCGAGCTGTTCGGCGACCAGGCCTCGATTGCGCTGCGCAACGCGCGCCAGCTCTCCGGCCTCAAGGAGCGCAATCGGCAGCTCGAGGAGTCGCGGCTGCACGTGGCGCGGCTCAACGAGCAGCTCGGACGCAAGGTGCGCGACCGCGACGCCGAGCTTTCGGTCGTGCGCGCCGAGCTCTCTCGCGCGCGCGGCCGCTACGACTACCACGAGATCGTCGGAGCCTCCGGCGTGATGCAGAAGCTGTTCCAGCACCTCGATCGCGTCGTCGAGAGCGATCTGCCGGTGCTGATCCAGGGCGAGAGCGGCACCGGCAAGGAGCTGATCGCGCGCGCGATCCACTTCAACGGCCGACGCAAGGACAAGCCCTTCGTCAGTGAGAACTGCGCGGCGCTGCCGGACTCGCTGCTCGAGTCGGAGCTGTTCGGCCACACGCGCGGCGCGTTCACCGGCGCGGATCGCGCGAAGAAGGGCCTGATCGAACAGGCGCACGGCGGCACGCTGTTCCTCGACGAGATCGGGGACATGAGCCCCGAGATGCAGAAGAAGTTGCTGCGCGTGCTGCAGGAAGGCGAGGTGCGTCCGGTCGGCGCGACGATGTCGGTCAAGGTCGATGTGCGGCTGCTCGGCGCGAGCCACTGCAATCTGGAGGAGCTCGTCAAGGCCGGCAAGTTCCGCGAGGACCTCTACTACCGGATCAAGGTGCTGCAGATCGACCTGCCGCCGCTGCGCGAGCGAGCCGAGGACATCCCGCTGCTGGCCGAGGCGCTGCTGGCGCGCGCCGCGCGCGAGGCGCAGCGGCCCGCGCCGCTGTTGACGCCCGAAGTGCTCGCGGCGCTGTCGCGCTGTCGCTGGACGGGCAACGTGCGCGAGCTCGAGAACGAGATGCGGCGCCTGGTCGTGCTCGGCGCCGACGTCGCCGACGTGGACAGCCTCTCGCCGGGCGTGCTCGGCGGCGAAGCCAAGGCCGGGGTCAGCGGGCCGCTGTTGCGGCCGGGCGACGATCTGCGCGAGGCGGTAGCGCGCTTCGAGAAGGAGGCCATCGTGGGCGCGCTCGAGCGATTGGGCGGGAACAAGAGCAAGGCCGCGCACGAGCTGGGGATCTCGCGCTTCGCGCTGCAACGCAAGCTGATCAAGTACGGGCTGGCGGAGGAGGAGGATCTCGCCGAGGGCGAGGCCGATGCGGTCGGGGCCGAGGTGGGGGACGCCGACGAGTAGGGACAGCTGCGCTTGCCGGGTTTTCGCGCGGTACCCTTGCCACGCGGCAGCGGTATCGTGAGGGCGCCCCGCGATGTCCCCGGAACTCCCCAATAGCACGAGCGATGGCGGCCAGGTTCCCGCCGATCCCAACCGCGCGCCCGGCCGCTCCAGTCCCTTCCCCGACATCCCCGGCTACGAGATCGAGTCGGTCATCGGTCGCGGCGCGACCGGCACCGTCTACCGCGCGCGCCAGACCGCCGTCGATCGCGAGGTCGCGCTCAAGGTCATCCACCGCGAGCTGTCGGCCAAGACGCGCACGATCCAGCGCTTGCAGCGCGAGGCCCGCACCACCGCTCGCCTCGCGCACCCGCACATCGTCTCCGCCATCGACATGGGCCAGCAGGGCGGCCTGTGGTGGTTCGCGATGGAACTCGTCGATGGACCGAGCCTCGCGCTGCGCCTGAGACAAGAGGGGCGGCTGAACGAGCGCGAGGCGCTGCGCCTGTTCATCCAGCTCGCCGAAGCGCTCGCGCACATGCACGAGCACGCTGTCGTTCACCGCGACATCAAGCCGGCGAACATCCTGATCGACCGCACCGGCAACGCGCGCCTGGCGGACCTCGGTCTCGCCTTCGCCGAGACCGATCCGTCGCTGACCGGCTCGGAGGGCACGCTCGGCACGCCGCACTACATCAGTCCCGAGCAGTCGAAGGATCCGAGCTCCGTCGACATACGCACCGACATCTGGTCGCTGGGCGGCACCTTCTTCCACGCGCTCTGCGGTCGGCCGCCCTTCGGCGGTTCGAGCCTGGCGGAGGTTCTGAGCGGCGTGTTGTACGCGCCAATTCCAGATCCGCTGGTGCTGGAGCCCGAGTTGTCGCCCGGTCTCGCACTGGTGCTGCGCAAGTGCCTGTCGCGCTCGCTCGATCTGCGCTACCAGACGCCCGCCGAGCTGATCGCCGATCTCGAGCGCGTGCGCGAGCGCCGCAAGCCCAAGGTGCGTGAGGGCGCGCTCGAGCCGCTCGAGGGTGGTTGGCCCGCGTGGGCCGTGCGAGCGGTCGTCGGCGCCGGAGTCGCGCTGGTGTTGGTGGGCTGGTGGCTGCTCCAGGTCCAGACCTTCGGACCCGACGCGGACAGCCGCTACGAACCGCTGGAAGCGGTGGCCGTGCGAGCGGACGAGGGCGGCGCGAAGCTGGCCGGAGCGCTGGCCGACCTGGTCGCGTTGCAGGCCGCGTTGCCGCCGGGGCAGTACGAGCGCTGGACCGCCGTGCAGGCGCGCGCACGCGGACTCCTGCGCGACGAGCTCGAGCGTCTGAACGCCGAGGTCGGGGACCGCCTCGATCCGCTGCTCGCCGCCGGTTCGATCGTGGCGGCGCGCGCGGCGTTCGAGACGGAGCTGTCGACGCGCCTGCCGCAGCGCACCGGGTTCACCGCGGCCAACCTGCCCGCGGAGTTCGGCGCCTGGTTCGCGCCGCTCGAGGAACGCATCAAGGCGCGCACGCTGGAGTGCGAGCGCGAGGCCGCCGCGCGCCTGAGTTCGCACGTTCGCGAAGCGCTGCTCCCCGAGATCGATCGCGCGGTCGGATTGCAGCGCTGGCGCGATGCCCAGGAACTCACGTCGGTCGACGGTCCGGCGCTTTGCTCGCGAGCGCGTTTGGACGCGTCCGGTCTGCCGGAGGCCTCGCGCAACGAGGCGACGGCTCCCGCGCTGGCGCTGTTGGCGGCGAGCCGCGCGCGGATCGAGCGCGATTGGCACGAGCTCGACCAGGGCTTGGCGACCTGGATCGCGCGGCGCGCGCTCGAATTGGAAGGGGACCTGGCCGGCGGGCGCGTCAGCGGCGCCGCAACGCGGCTGCGCGCCGAATGGTCGCAGGAGTTGGAAACGCGCGGGCTCGACCGCGCGCAGGCGCTCTCTTCGGCGGACACCTGGCGCCGCCAGCTCGAGCAGAGCTGCTTCGAGCTGCGCGAGCGCGAGAACCGGCTGCGTTCGGGTGCGCCGGGACTGCGGCGCGAGTCGGTCGATGCACTGTTCACCTGGCTGGACGAGCTCGCCACCGAAGAGGCGTGGCGGCGGCGCGACTATGCCGTGGTGCGCGCGTACTGGGACGCGCGCGCCGCGGATCTGTCGGTGTGGACGGACGAATCGGGCGAAGAGGCCGGCCGCGTGGTGGCCGAGCGGATCGAGCTGCGCCTGCGCGAGCTCGAGCGTGCCCAGCGGCTCCTGGAGCGCGCGGCCGAAGGCGCGCGCAACATGGCCGGACAGTGGATCACGTTGCAGGTCAACTCCATCTCGGTGCGCGGCGCGTTGCGCGCGACCGTCGACCCGCTCGCGGACGGACTGCGCATCGCCAACGAGCGCACCTCGGCCGAGTACGGCCTGCGCCTTTGCCGCAGGGGCGTTCAGCGCGCCGACCAGGAGGACCCGCTCGTGACGACCGCCGACCTGCTCGCGCTGGCGGCACTCGCCGGCGCCGTTGATCCGCTCGATGCCGCGGTCGTTCAGACCCGGGAGGGCGCGGTCGAGGCCGCCGGCGCGACGATCGACGCGCTCGATCCCTCGCTCGAGGATCCGCTGCTGGAGGAACTGCGCGAGCGCGTGCGCCGCGCCCGGGACTTGCTGCAGGCGCGCAGCGATCGGCGCGTGCTCGAGGCGCGCGCGCTGCTCGCCAAGGCCGAGCGCTGGGCCGCGGATCCGCGCGAGCGCGAACGCGCGCGCGAGGTCGTGCAGCAGTTGCTCGATCACTACCTCGGCGTCAAGGAGGTGGCGGCGCGGCGGGATTGGTTGCGCGCGCAACGCACGGCCCTCGACGCGAGCACCACCCAACAGGCGCCACAGTCGGAGTCGCAGTGGCGCGAGGCGCTGCGCGCGCGGATGCGGCCCGATTCGCTGCAGTTCCTGACCGAGGGCCGCGCCCGACTGCGCTACACCTTCGAGACGGCCGAGAGCGCGCCGTTCGAGCACGGCACGTGGAGCGCGGACGGCCTGGGCTGGTCGCGCAGCACCTCGGTGGCGCGGCTGGCCGACCTGCCGCGCGAGCCGGGACCGAGCCTGGATCTCGCGCCCTTGCTCGACACCGCCGCGAACCTCGAGCTCACGCTCGAACTCGATCAGTGCTTCGAGGACGGTCCCCCGCGCCTGTTCGCTGCCTCGATCGGCGGCGTGACCGTCGCGCTGCTCGGCGCGGGACTGCCGAGCCGGACCGCTCCCGGCTGGGTCGGCGTCAGCGGAGGCATCGAAGAGCTGCTGGCGAAGATCGATTCGGCCGATGCGCGCACGATCGAGAACGGCTTGATCCGCGGCGCGCGCCACCAGTTGCGCATCGAGGTCCGACGCGCGCAGGGGCGCGTCGTGGTCGACCTAGATGGCGCGCGCCTGGGGCGTTTCAACTTGTCCGGTGCCGCCTCGGACGACACGCGCGTGCGGCTGTGGTCGTGGGAGCCGGTGCGCCTGACCGGAATTTCGATCACGGCGCACCGGCCCTGATGCATCGCGCGAAGCGCGCCGGTCCCGTGGGGGGCGGCGCCGCGCGCGACGGTCACACCGCGCTCACTCGATCGTGTAGCGCACTTCGAGCGGCGTGACCGGTCCGCCGAGCGGCTCGTACGCGATCTGCACGAGGTTCTCCCCGGGCACGGCGTAGTCGACCGGCGCGGTGGAGAGCGCGCAGCTCGCCATGTGCCAGCCGGCCTGCTCGCTCGCGACGAGCGCTACCGGACTGCCGTTCCAGGTGAGCGTATCCGTCGCGATCGGCTCGTTGTCGATCAGCGTGAAGGACTGGCCGTCGAAACGGACCCAGTACTTGATCTGGACGTGCGGCGGACAGTTCTGAGTGGGTCCCGTGTCGAGCAGCCCGGACAGTGTCTGCAAGGCCGGTTCCCACGCGCCGCCGACCCGCGCGCACAACCATTGGCCGGGCTCGCCGCCCGCCACGAACGGCCGGTAGAGCCAGACTTCGCTCGGCTCGAGGAGCGCTGCGGAGGGACCTCCTGCCTGTCCTTGCGTGCCTGCAAGTGATGCATCGTCGTACAGGCTCGATGCGCGCGCGGCCGGGGGCGTCTTGCACGGATTCTGTGCGGTCGTGTCCTCGCACGCATAAATCCAGATCGCTTGATGCGTGTTGTTCACGAATGGGATCACCGAACTGGCGCCCGAGAGTTCCTTCGGTGCCTCGACCGGCTTCGCGGCGGCGTCATAGTGAACGACGCAAGCGCAGATTCCCTTGGGCAGGCTGAGCGTCGTCGGCGCGGGCACGACGCCCTGCTCGTGCTTGAAGGAAATGCCACCCTCGTTCAGCTGCAACTCCCTTTTGGACCCGGGCGGGCTCCCACATCCCAGCGCCGAGACCAACAGCGCCACCACACTGATCCAGCGCACCAGGTTCGGAACGACCTCCGGACTCGAGTTCCACTTCATCGCATCGTCTCCTTCGTGCGGGCCCTTCCCGCGTGCCGCGGAGCGACCTGCCCTCGTGCCCGCCATGAGCGCGACGGCTCGCCCCCGCAAAGCTCCGGATGCAGCGCGCACGCGACGGTGGCGGGGGAGCTCGGAAATTCCGCGCGAGGATCGCGCGCTTCGGACTCAGCGCGCGGCCAGCTCGCGCACCACGTTGCGCGCGGCGGCCAGCGCGCGCGTGCCGATGTCCGGCGCGGCCGTCTCGAGCGTTTCGGTCAGCTCCGTCGACGTGGCTCCACAGCGCAGCGCGCCGCGCGCGTGGCTGCCGAGCTGACGGTCCTGCCCGAGCGCGGCCAGGCACGCGCAGGCCAGCAGCTCGCGGCGGTCCGCGCCGAGTCCCGGTCGCATCAGCACGCGCCCGTACGCGTGTCCGAGGATCCAATCCGCGTAGTCAGGGTGCTGGCGTTCGAGGAACGCGAGCACCGCGGGCGAGGCCCCCGCATAGATGCGCTCGAACAGCTCGCGTCCGCGCGCGGGGTCGCTCGGCTCGCGCAGCACCTCGTCCGCATCGGGAGCGCCGAGCCCGCCGACCGCCTCGAGCTGGCTGTAGGCCTCGACCAGCCTCGGGAAGCCGGCGAACAGGTGCGTCTGCAGCACCGCCTCGCGCCAGGCTCGGTCGGGTTCGCCGGCCGGCGCTTCGGTGCGCAGCCGGCGCAACTGGTCCCAGTGGCCGAGCACGATCGCGACCGAGACGCGGATCAGGCGCCGTTCCTGGTCCGTGAGGGCCATGCGGCGTGCAAGCTAGCAGGAGCGCCGCGCAGCGGCACGCTCTCACCAGCCGAGCAGCAGGAACTCGGAGCAGAAGCCGGGACCCATCGCGAGCATCACGCCCGGCGATCCGGCGCTGGGGCGCGCGCGCTCCAGCGTCTGCTCGAGGATCAACAGCACGCTCGCGCTGGATAGGTTGCCGGCGCGCCGCAGGCTGTCCCAGGACAGCGCGAGCGCGTCGGGAGCGAGCTCCAAGCCCTGCTCGAGCGCCTGCAGCACCTTCGGGCCGCCCGGGTGGCAGACCCACGAACGAACGTCGGAGCGCGTGAGCCCGTGTTCGCCGAGGAAACGGTCGAGGTCCGGCCGCACGCGCTCGCGCGCGACCTCCGGAACCTGGGCCGAGAGCACGATGCGGAAGCCGTGCGTGCCGATGCTCCACCCCATCACGTCCTCGGTATCCGGGTAGAACACCGAGCGCGTCGCGCGCACGCGCGGACCTGGCTCCGCACGCGGGTCGAGCGCGCGGCCGCGTTCCGCGCCGACCACGACCGCCGCGCAGGCCCCGTCGCCGAACAGGCCCGAACTGATCACGTTGGCGATCGACGGATCCTCGCGTTGCAGGGTCAGTGAGCACAGCTCGATCGTCAGCACGACCGCGACGTGGGAGGGGAACGCGCGCACGTAGTCGGCAGCGCGCGAGACCGCGGCGGCGCCGGCCACGCAGCCGAGCCCGAAGAGCGGATTGCGCTTGACGTCGGCACGCAATCCCATGCGATTGACCAGGCGGGCGTCGATGGAGGGGCTGGCGAGCCCCGTCACGGTCGAGAAGTAGATCGCGTCGACATCGCGCGGCGCGAGGCCCGCGCGCCGCAGTGCCTCGTCCAGGGCGCGCTCGCCGAGCAGCAACGCCTGCTCGATCCATGCGGCGTTGAAATCGCTGAACGTGCGCAGCCCGGCATAACGCTCGAGCGGCAGCGCGATGTGGCGCTGCTCGACCTGCACGTTCTCGTGCAGCGTGTCCATCCTGCGCAGGATCTCGGGCCGGTCCGACCAGACGCCCTTCAGGTACTCGCTCAGAACGGCCTGCGGGTACACGTTCTCGGGCAATGCCGACGCGACGCTTGCGATCATCATGGCCATCTCACCGGGAGCATGTAGGGCATGCGGGACCGATATTCACTCCACGCGGCAGCCATCGAGCGCCACGCCGGTGACAAGCGAGCCGCTGCCGCTTCGCTCGGGATCTCGCTGTGCACGCTCTACAACAAGCTGCGCTGACCCGCGAGAGGCCGGCAGGCTCGGGCTACGCCGCCGTCTGCCCGTGCGCCGAGGTCGCGCCCAGCCAGCGCTCGACGATCGCCGCCAGCGCCGCCGGAGAGACCGGTTTCGAGATGAAATCGTCCATGCCGGCTTCCAGGCACCTCTCGCGATCCCCGGTCATCGAGTTGGCGGTCATCGCGACGATCGGCGTGCGCACGCCGGCCGCGCGCAGCCGTCGCGTGGCCTCGTAGCCGTCGCACTCGGGCATCTGGCAGTCCATCAGCACCAGGTCGAAGGCTGACTTCGACAGGGCCTCGATCGTGCGCAGGCCGTCGGGCGCGACCTCGCAGGAGTAGCCGAGCTTGGCGAGCAGCGCGCGCGCGACCTTCTGGTTCACTTCATTGTCCTCGGCCACCAGGATGCGCGCGGTGCGCGCACCGGCCTGCTCCAGCCGCGCGTCGGTCAGGATCCCTGTCCCCAGCCGCTTGGGCGCGTTGCGGCCGCTCAACAGCGCCTTCAGGCACTCCTCGAAGCGCGCCATGCGCAGCGGCTTCACCAGATAGGCGGCGAACCCGATCGCCTGCATGCGCTCGACGTCCGCGGCGCCGCCCAGCGAGGTCAGCATCACCATCGGCGTGCCCGCCAGTTCGGGGTCGCGCGTGACGCGCTTTCCGAATTCCTCGCCGTCGATTCCGGGCATGTCGTGATCGACGAAGACCAGCGCGTACGGCTCGCCGCCATTGCGGGCTGCGTGCAGCTTGGCCAGCCCTTCCTCGGCGTCCGCGGCGAGGTCACAGCGGCTGCACCAATTGGCCGCGTACTCCTGCACGACGCGCCGGTTGGTCGCGTTGTCATCGACCACCAGCACGCTCGCGCGCGGGACTTGCCGCGGCAACGGCGCGCTCGGCCAGCCGTCGGCGGCGACTTCCAGGAGCGGCAGTTCGAACCAAAAGGTCGAACCCTTGCCTTCCTCGCTCTCGACGCCGATGTCGCCCTTCATCATGTGCACCAGCGAGCGGCTGATCGCCAGGCCCAGGCCCGTGCCGCCGAACCGCCGCGTGGTCGAGGCGTCGACCTGCGAGAACAACTGGAACAGGCGCGAGAGGCGGTCGGCCGGGATTCCGACGCCCGTGTCGCGCACGTTGAAGCGCAGCCGCGGCTCGGCCCCCTCGGGCCGCGCGCAACGGCTGACCTCGATCACGACCTCGCCCTGTTGTGTGAATTTGAGAGCGTTGCCGACGAGGTTCAGCAGGATCTGTCGCAGGCGCGAAGGATCGCCGCGCAGGCACTCGGGCACGTCGCGCGCGATCATGCTGATCAGCTCGACGCGCTTCTCCGTGGAGCGGCTCGACAGCGTCTGCACGCAGTCCTCGACCAGCGGCCGCAGCGGGAATTCGATCGACTCCAGCTCCAGGCGGCCCGCCTCGATCTTGGAGAAGTCCAGGATGTCGTTGAGCAGGCCGAGCAGCGCCTCGGCGCTCTGCAGGACCGTTCCGGCGATGTCGCGCTGGTGCTGGTCGAGATCGGTATCGAGCAGCACGGTCGTCATGCCGATGACCCCGTTCATCGGCGTGCGGATCTCGTGGCTCATGTTGGCGAGGAACTGCGACTTGGCCACGGTGGCGGCCTTGGCTTCTTCCATCGAGACGCGCAGCTGGCGGTTGAGGTCCTCCAGGTCGGCTGTTCGCGTGCGCACTTCATCCTCGAGGCGATTGCGGTGGCTCGCCAGTTCTTCGTCGCGCGTGTGGATCTCGCTCAACATCGTGTTGAACGAGTCGACCAGCTCGCCGACCTCGTCGTCCGAGCTGAGGCGTGCGCGCAGCGAGTAGTCGCGCTGTTCGCTGATGCTGCGCGCAGTCGAGGAGAGCGCCACCAGCGGTGCCGAGATGCGCGCCTGCAGCCGCTGCGCGAGCAGCCATGACAGCCCGACGCAGACCAACCAGCCCGCGCCGACCAGCTCGAAGATCTGCATCAGGCGCGCGCGGACCTGCGAGTCGTCGCATTGCAGGAACAGCGCGCCGACCGCCGTGTCTCCCACCTCGATCGGGTGCGTGACGCGCACGAGGCCGTCGCCGAACGGCGAGGAATTCACCATCGTCGCGGTCGGCGGCTCCACATCCAGGTCGGCCCTCGCGGACCATGCGGCGAACTGCTTCCCGTTCTCGTCGAACACGCACGCATATTGCAGGTGCGAGTGGCGAGACAGCTTGGCGAGCTCTTCCTCGACGAAGCGCTGGTCGTCGAAATCCAGCGCCGAACGCATGTTCGTGCCCAACACGTCGGCCATCAGGTGCAGGTCGTCGACGAGCGTCTGGCGAGCGGTCGACCAGCCCAGCAGCAAGAATGCGCACGCGCCCAACAGCAGGGCGGCGCTGCTCGTGCCGACGATGATCGCCGAGAGCTTGCGGCCGAACGAGCTGCGGCGCACGAAGGCGTTCACTGCGCGACCTCCCCGCTCGCGGAGGGGAGTGCGACGATCTTGGCGAGCTTCAAGAGCTCCGAGCTCATCTCGAGACCCGCCTTCTTGGCGCTGCCCGTGCTGATGGCGAAGCGCAGCCTCTGCGACTCGAGGTAGAACCCCACTTGCGCGCCCAGCTCGGCACCGCGCAGCGTGTCCGTGACCAACAGCACCGGCTGGCCGGCGAAATGCGCGATGGACTTCTCCTGCACCTTCTCGTCGCGGCCCGCGACGAAGACGAGCTGCGCGTTGCCCAAGCCGACCGCTTCGGTCGTGCGCACGAACACGATGCGGCGGTCAGCGATGCGCTGGCCCTCGAAGGCGTTCTCGAGATGGTTGCCGAACGGATCCTTGCCGAGCACGGCGATGACGAACGGAGTGTTCTTGTCAGCGAAGGCCGAGTCGGGCCAGCGCGTGTACCTCGCAATGCGCGACAACACCTCTGCCTTGATCTGATACTCCGAGGTGAGTCCGGCCAGCGCGTTCGCGCGCGCCGGCGATCCCGGCGGCGCGGGAACGAAGGCCCAACTCGCGGGGACGAGCAGCAGGACGGCGGAACAGGTGGCCCCGCATAGGCGCGAGACCACCCGCCCTCGACTCGTGGGCGGGGCAGGCATCGGGGACTGCGCCACTGAGTATCGGCAGGTCCGCCGCGCGGCTTGGGCCGAAACGAAGCGGGATTCTCGCGCCTGCCATGAGTGCCAGAATCGGGACGACTTTCGATGCCTCTGCAGTTCAACTCAATGGCGGTGCCCGTCGATAGGGGTTCGTCCGACTCACGTCCCGGAGCCCCCGATGGAGAGCGCCCTCCTCTCGTCTCGACCTTCTTGCACCGCGACGTGCCGCTGGCGCGCGTTCCTGCTCGGGCTGCTGTTCGTCTGCCCCTTGCGCCTGCAGGCGCAGGAGCCGGTCGTCGAAGCGGGGGCCCAGGAGCCGTCGATGGCGTTGGATCTCGACGAGCTTTCGCTCGAGGACTTGCTGGAGCTCGAGGTGTCCGTGGCCGGCCGACACGAAGAGCGGCTCAGCGATACCGCCGCGGCCGTCTACGTGATCACCGGCGACGAACTGCGTCGCTCGGGACACAAGAGCCTGCAGGACGCGTTGCGGATGGTGCCGGGCTTCCACGTCAACAATTGGAAGACCTCCGGTTGGGACGTGACGGCGCGCGGCTTCACCGGATCGCTGTCGGCGATCAACGAGTCGTTCGCGAATCAGCTGCTGCTGATCGTCGACGGCGTCGACCTCTACAACCCGATCATGTCGGGCATCTGGTGGCCGCTGGTCGACGTGCCGCTCCAGGACATCGATCGCATCGAGGTGTTGCGCGGTCCCGCCGGCACGCTGTGGGGGGCGAATGCGATGAACGGTGTCGTGCACGTGATCACCAAGCACGCGCGCGACACGCAGGGAGTCAACCTGCACGCCGACGTCGGCACGAAGATCCAGAGCGCCGACCACTCGGTCGGGCGGCCGTTGGGTGACGACGGTTGGATACGCGCGTGGGCGTCGTGGACACGCTTCGACGCCCTGCCCAATGCCGCTGACGTCCAGTTGCCCGAGGATTGGTGGATCGCCAGCGCCGGCGCGCGCGCCGACTGGGATTTCGGTTCGGACGGGCGCTTGCGGGCTTACCTGACGCTCTACACGTCCGAGTTCGGCGAGGACCCGGTCGACACGGCCATTCTCGGTCTGCCGCCGTTCGACGATACTCCCAAGAACGGCGGCCGCGTGTTCTGCGCATGGGAGAAGGACGAGGCCACGTACGTGCAGCGCTTGCAGGCGTGGTACTTGCTCGACCACCAGAAGCAGCTCAATTACGAGTCGGACCTGCAGGTGCTCGACCTCGAGTGGTCGCAGGTGCGGGAACTCGCCGCGAACCACACGCTCACGCTGGGCGCCGGCGCTCGCCTCGTGCAGACGAACATGGGCAGTCCCAACGGCTACGTGGACTTCAGCCCGGAATTCCGGCGCACGAACTCGCTGCGGGCGTTCGCGCAGGACGAGTACCGTCTCGAGTCGATTCGTTCAGCGCTCACGGGCGGGCTGCAAGTCGAGCACTCGACGCTGGGCGGTTTCCAGGTGCAGCCGAACGTGCGCTGGCGCACGCGCCTTTCGGATTCGACGATGGTGTGGGCCGCGATCTCGCGCGCGGTGCGCACCCCTTCCTTCGAGGAAGTCGACATCCAGCAGTACGATCCGCCGACGGATCCGCCGTTCTTCCACGGCAACGAGGACTTCGAGAGCGAGGAGTTGCTGGCCCACGAGTTCGGCGTCCGTAGCGAGCTCAGCCCGAGCGTCTTCGCCGACCTGGCGCTGTTCTACAACGATTTCGAGAAGCTGCAGTCGCTGGAGCTGGACCAGGTCTCCGGCGCGCTCACCTACGGGAATCGCCTGAGCGCGACCGCCGCCGGCGCGGAGCTCGCGTTGGATTGGCAACTCGCCGCGGACTGGCGGCTGCGCGGCTCGTACACGTACTTCGAGATGAACTTCGAAGGCGACGCGAACAGCTTCGAAGGCCCGTTCGCGGACGACAAGGACGGGCTCGTGCCGACCCAGCACGTCGCGCTGCGCTCGTATTACGACCTGTCGGAGGATTGGGACCTCGATGCCGGCCTCTACTGGGTCAGTCCGCTCGACTACTTCGGGCAACCGGAACACCTGCGCGTCGACGTGCGCCTGGGCTGGCGCGCCAGCGAGAACGTCGAGGTGTCCTTCGGCGTGCAGAACGCGACCGAGGGCAATCACACCGAGTCGGGCGGTGGGATCCTGAGCTACGGCTCGGAGATCGAGCCCAACGTCTATCTTTCGGTCCGCGCTCGCTCGTGACAGCATGAGGCGGGGCCGACCCTGCATGCCGCCGTTCGCCGCGCTCATCCTGCTCGCCTGCGCCCTGCTCGCGCCCGCGCCGGCACAGGAACCCTCCGCGGACGCGGTCGCGCCGTGGGTCGAACTGGCGCGCGCTCCGGCCTGGGAGCTGCCGGCCGAGTTCGATTTCTCCGCCGATCCGATCTGCACGGTCGACGGGAGCGCCGTCACCCAGCGCGACTTCACGCGCTGGATCGCGCTCTCGCGCGGCGCGCCGCTGCTGGAAGCGCAGTGGCTCCGGCTGGCCGGCGCTCAGGCCGCCGACGAACCGCGCGACTGGCTGGCGACGCCGGGGACGCCGGTCGCCCCGGCCGCCGCGCTCGACGAGTCCGGGCACGCGGCCGTCTTCGAGGCCTGGTGTCGTTCGAAGGGGCTCGAACCCGAGGTCGGCGCGGAAATGGTCGCGCAGACGCTGCGCTTGCCGCGCTCGGCGGCCCTGGCCGCGCGGCGCGCGAGCCTCGATGCCGTCATCGGCTTCTTCGCCGGTCGTGGAGATTCGGCGGAGCCTCCGCCGTCGACGCGCGCGCTGCTGACGCGCGCCGGGCGCTGGCAGGAGGCGCGGCCGCTGCTCGCGCTGCTCGAGCAATGGCGCTCGGCGCCCGGCACGCCCGCGGGGATCGAGGCGCTGCTCGCCGCCTCGGAGCCGCTCGTGCTGTATCTCGCCACGCTGCGCAGCGAGGAGAAGCTGCGCACGACGGCGACCTTCCTCGATCACGACCTGGGGGACACGAGCGTGGCCGTGATCGCGCCGGCGTGGCCGTCGCCGCAGGCGCCGGTGGACCCGCCTTGGTCGCGCGTTGGAGTGCTGCACATCGACGCCGGTCCGATCGCGGCGGCAGTACGGCCCGCGCTCTCGCCGGCGGAACTGCTCGCCGAGCTGCGCGCGTACCTCGCGTTGCGTCGCGTGCGCGCCGCCGCATCCGCGCCGGAGGACGCGACGCGTTGGCGCGCCGCTGTCGAGGCGGAACTGCGCGGCCAGCGCGCGCTGCTGTCCGACGAAGCCGTCGCGCTGCGCTACGACGGTTTCCCGACTCCGGCGATCTGGCGCGCCTGGCGACAGGCCATCGACGGCACCTGGCAGGCGCGCTTTCCGACGGGCGAGCCGACCGACCTCGTGCGCGAATTCGCGGCGCGCGCGCCCTGGGCCAGTGCGAGCGCCGGGCGCGCGCTGAAGGCCTGCGTGTTCGATGCGCCGGAGCCGGCCGAGCAGGCTCGCGCGGAGTGGGAACGCGGCCGGCAGGCGGCGACCGGCACGCGCGCCTTCCACGAGACGCGCTACGACCGCCTGGTCAACGGTTCCTCGGCGGCCTGGCGCGCGCAGGCGGAACTCGCCGGCAGTGGCGCGGCGGTCATCGTGCGCTGCGGTTCGGAGTGGCTGCTCGCGCGCCGCGATCCGGCCGCACCGATCGCCTGGGCTTCCGAGTTGGAGACGCTGCGCGTGCTGCAGGATCTGGCGGCGATCGCGCGGCTGCGCTGAGTCCGGCCTCAGGCGCGCGTGCCGATCGGCTCGCCCATGCGCAGCGGCCTGTGCTGCTCGAGGCCGCTGTTCGCGACGAAGCTGCGCGGCGGGAAGACCAGCACGACCGTCGATCCCATCTCGAAGCGCGCGAGCTCGTCGCCGCGTGCGTACTCGAGCGGGCGTTGCAGCCTGCCCGAGCGTCCGCTGTGCGCTCCGACCACGCGTATGCGGCCCACGTTCAGCGCGCCGACCATCACCAGGTACCAACGCATCCCGCAGGTTTCCATGCACAGCACCACGCGTTCGTTGACGTCCAGCACGCGCCGTCGCTCGAGCACCTTCGGCGCGACCGAGTAGCGCGCGCCGGCGGCCCAGGCCAGCTCCACCAGCCGCGCGTCGAGCGGACAGTGCACGCGGTGGTAGTCGCGCGGCGACAGGTACACGATCCAGGCCTGGCCGCCTTCGAGCTCGCCGGCGCTCGCGCAACCGGCCAGCATCTGCTCGACCGAGTAGGCGCGCCCCTTCGCGTGCAGCAGGGAGCCGCCTTCGATGCGCGAGACCGACTGCACCGCGCCGTCGCAGGGCGCGGGCAGCACGTTCGGATCGGAGGGGAACGAGCGCGCCCCGTCGACGAGCCGGCGCACGAAGAACGCTCCGAGAGTCGGGTAGATTTCCAGCGGCCCGCGCGCCTCCGCGAGATTCGCGCCGAAGGCCCGGGCGTAGCCGCGGTAGGCGCGCGCGCGCAGTCCGGTCGGAATGCGCCGATCCATCGCCCAGCCCACGGCCAGCGAGAGCGCGCGTCGCAGCGGGGTCGCCATCGGGCCGCAGCCTAGGCGCGGCCTCACACGGTCACAAGCCTAGTTGCCGCCGCCGCCGGGGCCGCCCGGACCGTTGCCGCCCGGCCCGTTGCCTCCGCCGCCGCCGAAGCCGCCGAAGCCGCCGCCGCCACGCCGGTCGGAGCCGAGCTTGCGGATCTGATCGGCGACCGAGGAGCCCAGCCGCGCTACCAACTCGCCATTGCGCCACTCGCGGATCGAGCTGAAACCCGCCCGCGCCAGGTCGCGCGTCTCGGAGTTCATCCGCATGAAGTCGCGGCCGGCGCGCGCGTCGTCGATGCCAAGTTGCGCCATCAGCTCGCGACGCTTGGCCGCTTCGCCTTCGTACACGAGCGCGAGCTGTTCCTGGTCACCGCTCGAGAGCCCCAGTTCCTCCGCGATCTGCTCGGCGCGGCGAAGTGCGCGCTCGCGGTCGAAATCGATCTGCTCCTTCAGCTGGGTCGCCTTGTCGGAGGCCTCCTTCTCCGCCAGCACCTGGTGGGCGACCTCGCGCATCAGTTCGGGCGCCGGGCCGGCGGCGAGCGGCGCGGTCGCGGCGCCTGCCGGAGCGCGTGACGTGCTCAGCGACAGCAGATCCTCGTCGAGGCGCGCCATCGAGCGCTCCAGATCGTCCAGCCGCGCGAGCAGCTCCTGCTCGCGACTGGTCATCGCGGCGGGTTGGACCGCCTCGGGCGCGGCCTTCGAGACCGGGGCCAGACCCTTGCTCGGGGTGACTTCGGCTACCGGCACGTCGCTCGTGCGGCCGAGCCACAGGGCATGAATGCCCGTCGTGACGGCACTGGCAAGCAGGGCGGAACCAAGGGCGAGGGTGATCGGCTTCATGGGCAGGAAATCGTGCGTCGTGGGGCGCTCTGGAACGCGTTGAGCCTACCCGAAAGCGACTCGCGGGGTCCGCCGGCAGCCGTGGAACAGCCCAGGGCCGTCCAGGTCCCGCTCGCTGAGCGAGATCCCTACTGCAGGTTCACTTCGAGGCTGCTGGCCACCTCGGAGATCGAGGTTGCGAAGCCGGCGCCCACCGCGTGGACCTGCAGGCCCAGTGCGGCCACGCCGAACTTGGTGCCGGCCAACTGCGGTTGCGGGCTGCTGAAGACCGGAATCGGCCCGCTGCTGAGTGTGGACAGGCCCGAGATCAGCGGATCGAAGACCCCTTCGAACAGCGCGCTGTGCGAATTGCCTTGCGGGTCCGGGATCAGGCCGTCGAGCAGCGGATCGTCCGAGCCGGTGAAGGGCTTGCCCAGGGTCAGGCCGGGAAATCCGAGCAGCGCGGAGCTGAGCGCATCGAACACGATCGGAACGCGCTGATTGCCCTCGCGCGAAGTGGCGATGTTCCCCAGCGCGATACTGCCGGGCTGCGCGGGAAAGGTCGTCGCGCCCTGATCGTCCCACGAAGTCGGTCGTTGCGGCATCGTCGTCGCCGCGCTCGCGCTCCAGATGAAGACGGATTGGTTGAACACGAGGCTCGCGTCGAAGGCCGCGGCGGGCGGCCCGCTTCCGGCGAACTTCCACTCGACATTGCCGTTGGTCTGCGCGCCGGAGAGCTGGTCGAGCAGACGCAGGTCGACCACGGAAATCGGAGCCGCGGAGACTTTCCAGTCCGTGCCACCCGCTCCATCCTTGCCGTTGTTCGTCGCCCACAGCACCGGGGACTGGAACGCCAGCATGCCGGCGAATTCCGTATCACCGGGCTTGGTCATGTACAGCGGAGAGGCCGCGACGAGCCCGAAGAACGGATGATTGACGGTGAAGCGCGTGAAACCGACCGCCCCGGTCGTGTGCGCCGGCTGGCCGAGGAGGTCCTTGGCCCAGTTGCTGTTCCCGTTCGTCACGCCACCGCTGCCGAGCGGATTGGTGCCGGCCGCCTCGGTCGTCGAGGCGAGGTAGAACTGGTTGTTGGCCGGACCGCCGGTCGCCGGGCCCTCGACCTGCACGATCAAGTTCGCGAGCAGCGGATTGCCGATCCCGCCGCCACCGAGGTCGGTGCCGAGTGTGACCGGCCCGGCCAGACCGTGGGTGCCGACGCCGGGGCCGGTCCACTGGTAGACGACCTCCCAAACGCTCGGGAAGGGGAAGCCCGCCGTCGCGGGAACGAGGCCCGGGCTCAGCGTACCGACGGTCTGCGACGCACCGGTGTTGCCGGGGCTGGCGAGCAGCGGGGCGACCAGCGGGTCCCATTCGGGATCCGAGTCAGTGGCCGCGATCAGCGTGACCGTTCCGATGTCGACGCCCGCGATTGCGTTGGCCGCGTCGTAGCCCTGCACGAGCTTGAGCCAGGGCGTTTCGAACACGCCGGCCGACTGGTTGCGACCTCCCTGGATCGTATCGGTGCCGTAGCACAGCCGGATCGAATCCCCGCTGGCCGGATAGTGAACGCCCTGCGTGAACAGCCCGAACAGCGCCGGGCCGGAAAACGCTACGTTCGGCAATTGGTGCATGGGCGCCCAATTGTGGCTGTAGTCCAGCGGTTGGCCTTGGGCGGCGAGCGTCGCCGCGAGGGCGAGCTGGGCTGCAAGCGGTCGGACGGAGGTGTGCAGCGAGTGGATCACGTCGTGGGGGCGAAGCCGGCGCAGTGGGGGATCAGCCTGAATTCTGGCAGATTCGTCGGCTAATGCCCGGGAAAACAAAACACCAATCGGGGTTCGCGCACCTTCGTTGACACCGCTGCGGCGCGCCCGTACAACTCGCGGCGGTCCCCGCGGTGGTGCGCAAGCGCCGGCGTCCGCTCGCTTGGGGGCGCGCGGAGTCGCCATGGAGTTCGGGGGCGCTTTCCTAAGTGCCTGAGGATAAAAGATTTCGAACGACATGCAACGGGCCGGTCGGGTAGTGGTGCTGGCGGCGGGGCTGGGCACGCGGATGAAGAGCGCGCGCCCCAAGGTCCTGGCTCCGCTATGCGGTCGCCCGATGCTCGGTTGGGTGCTCGACACGGGCGCCGGCCTGCAGGCCGAGCAACTCGATCTCGTGATCGGCAAGGAAGGCGCTGAGCTTCAAGCGGTCGCCGAGCGCGAGTTGTCGGCGCGCGGCGCATCCGCGCCGCGCCTGCGCTGTGTGCTGCAGGAGCCGCGCCACGGCACTGGTCATGCGCTGCAGACTTGCCTGCCCGAGGTCGGCAAGGGCAGCGCGCCCGTGGTCGTGCTGTACGGCGACATGCCGTTGCTGCGCGCGCAGAGCCTGCAGCGGCTGGTCGCGCACTGGTACGAGCGCTGCTCCGGCGGCTCACGCGCGGGCATCGCGCTGCTGACGGCGCGTGCGCGCGATCCGTTCGGGCTGGGACGCGTGATTCGCGCCGCGGGCGGCGGCGTGCGTGCGATCGTCGAGCAGCGCGATGCCAGTCCGGAGCAACGCGCGATCGACGAGGTCAATCTGGGCGTGTACGCGTTCGATCCGCGCTTCCTGGCCGAGGCGCTGCCGCGGCTCACGAACGACAACGCGCAGCGCGAGTACTACCTGACCGACCTCATCGCGAGCGCGGTCGCCGCGGGGCGGACGGTCGAAGCGGTCGTGCTCGACGACGAGCGCGAGGCGCTGGGAGTGAATACGCTGCGCCAGCTCGCGCAAGTGCGACGCGAGCTGCAGGACCGCATTCTCGACGAGCACCTCTCCGCCGGCGTCTACATCGAGGATCCCGACTCGACCTACATCGATCACGGCGTGACCATCGGGGCCGGCACGCGCATCCTGCCCTGCACGGTGATCCGCGCCGGCGTCGCGATCGGCCGCGACTGCGAGGTCGGGCCGTTCACCCAGCTCCGCACCGGGACCGTGCTCGAGGATGGCGCCGAGGTTGGTAATTTCACCGAGTGCAAGCAGGCGCGGGTCGGCGCCCACGCCAAGGCCAAGCACCTCGCCTACCTCGGCGACGTGGCGATCGGCGCGCGCGTCAACATCGGCGCCGGCACGATCGTCGCGAACTACGACGGGAAGCTGAAGCACAAGTCGACCATCGGCGAGCGCGCGTTCATCGGCAGCGGGACCGTACTGATCGCGCCCGTCGAGGTTGGCGCGGGCGCGCTGACGGGCGGCGGCGCGGTGGTCACGCGCAACACGGTCATCGCTCCCGGCGAGGCCTGGGTCGGCGTGCCGGCGCGCAAGCTGGCGAAGCGGTCCGCCGAGTCCAAGGCTCCCGCGCCGACCCCGGCCGCGCCAGCCCCGGCCTCGTCGCGATCCTCGGCCGCGTCTCGATCTTCGGCCGCGTCCCGATCCTCGAAAGGGACGCCGTCCAAGCACAAAACCAGTTCCAGTCGAGCGCCGCGCGCTCGCTCCAAGCAGAAGTAGGAACCACACCTCCGTGATCCGCTACAACGACACGATTCGCCTGATCGCCGGCAACGCGAACAAGGACTTGGCCCAGGCGATCTCGCGTCAGATGAGCCTGCCGCTCGCCGATGCGCACGTCGGCCGCTTCCCCGACGGCGAGATCGACCTCAAGATCAACGACGACGTGCGCGGCTGCGACTGCTTCGTGCTGCAGCCGACCTGTCCGCCGGTCAACGAGAATTGGGTCGAGTTGCTGCTGCTGCTGGATTGCCTGCGGCGCGCTTCGGCCGGGCGCGTGACCGCGGTGATGCCGTACTACGGCTATGCGCGCAAGGACCGCAAGGACGAGGGCCGCGTGCCGATCAGCGCCAAGGTGGTCGCCAACACGATCGCGCAGGGCGGGGCCGACCGGCTGCTGACGCTCGACATGCACGCCGCGCAGATCCAGGGCTTCTACGACATCCCGGTCGACCACCTGTACGCCAAGCCGGTCCTGCTCAAGCGCATTCGCGAGCTCTCGATCGACGCGCCCGTCGTCGTGACGCCCGATGTCGGTGGCATCAAGATGGCCCGTTCGTACGCGCGCGCACTGAACGCCGACCTCGCGATCGTCGACAAGCGCCGCCTGTCGGGCTCGCAGATCACGGTCGAGCACATGATCGGCGAGGTCGCCGATCGCAACGTGATCATCGTGGACGACATGATCTCGACCGGCGGCTCGATCACCGAGGCCGCGCGCATCGTGCGCGAGCACGGCGCGAAGCAGATCGTGATCGCCGTCAGCCACGGCGTGTTCTGTGGGCCTGCCATCGACCGCCTCGACGCGTGCCCGGCCGACCGGATCCTGGTGACGGACACGATCCCGCTGAAGGGACGCGCGCCGCGGCAACTCGAAATCGTCTCGGTAGCCGGCCTGCTGGCCCAGGCGATCAAGAACCTGCACGAGTCGAAGTCGATCAGCTTGCTGTTCGACGAGTAGTACCGAGCCCGCCTCGATTCCGGCGACTGCCCCGAATCCAGCGACCTGGCGGAGCCCAGTGCTGGCGGTTCCAGGCCGCCGCCGCTATCCTGTTCCGCCCAATCCAGCGGGCACGGTGTCCGCTTCCGATTTCCCCTGACCCCCTTCCTGTCGTTCGAACCATCCAGGAGGAACCATGGACAGCGCCAACCTCAAGGCCGACCTGCGCGAGCGCGTCGGCAGTCGACATTCCCGCAAGCTCCGCGATTCCGGAAAGATCCCCGCCTGCATCCAGGGCGGTCAAGGACCGGTGACGCCGATCGCGATCTCCTCCGAAGCCTTCTTCGAAGCGCGCCGCCACCACCAGCACCTGTTCGACATCACGCTGCCCAACGGCAAGGTCGAAACCGCGCTGGTCAACGAGCTGCAGTGGGAAGTGCTGGGGCGCGGGCTCGATCACATCGAGTTCCGGCGCGTCGTGCGCGGTCAAGAGACCACCGCTGAGGTCGAACTCGAGTTCACCGGCATGCCCAAGGGCGGTGTGCTCAACCACCTCGTCACGCACATCAAGATCAAGGCCGAGCCGCAGAACATCCCCGACTCGATCCCGGTCAAGATCGACGGCCTCGAGGTCGGTCAGCCGCTGTTCGCGCGTGACCTCGTGATGCCCAAGGGCGTCAAGCTCGGCATTCCGCCCGAGACCCCGATCGCCGTCATCGTCGTGGCCAAGGAAGAGATTGCTCCGGCGCCGGTCGAGGCCGCTGCCGCCGCGACTCCGGTCGCAGGTGCCGCCCCTGCCGCGGGCGCGCCGGCTGGCGCAGCCGCGGGCGCGGCTCCGGCCAAGGAAGAGAAGAAGGCCCCGGCCAAGGACGAGAAGAAGAAGTAGCGCGAGTACCCGGCTCCGCGCTCGTTCGCCGCGGCCCCCGCCGCGCGTGGTCCTCCACGCGCGGCGGGGGCCGCGGCGCTTGGGGCCCGGGTCGCCAACGGCGGCCGGCGGATTTTCAGCAGTCCGGACGCGCCCATCTCTGTCCAGCGGGACAGGCGTATCGCGGTGCTCAACCCAGGCCCCTCCAGGCCCACGACCCCACACATTCCCAGGATTGCTCCCATGAAGTTCATCACTCTGCTCGGAACCCTCACCCTCGGGGCCCTGACCGGCCTCGCCTCGGCGCAGATCTCGCCCTGCCACCAGTTCGACAATCTGAACGGGCCCTGCTGCGCGCCGACGATCTCGAACCTGCCGTCCTTCCCTGCCTACCAGAGCCCGGGTCAGGCCATCTGCTGGACGAATTGCAACCTGAGCGGCCAGGTGAAGACGAAGACCATCATCACGCCGCCAATCCAGACCGACTGCACCGGCTACCAAGCCAACATCGAGGTCAACGACCTCAACAACGGCACGGTCTACCTGTTCGGCCAACTGACGCTCGACTACACGCGCACCTGGGAAGAACAGCCGCCGATCGCCGGCGCCGCGCCGATCCAGGTTTGGCGCTTCACGGCCAAGGGGGATCTCAAGACCAGCTCTCCGAGCCTGCCCGGCACCTGCCCGGTGCCCAAGTCGCTCGGGATGTACCCGGCCGCGTTCTACTACGGCTACGTCGACTACGCGTTCGACTGCACGACCGGCAACTGGGACACGGCGATCGTCATGTATCACGCCTGCGACTTGTTCATCAACAAGCCCGGCATCTCGGCCACGCCCGCCCCCGTCGGCGGTCTCGATCCGAACAAGTCCTACGCGTTCGTCGCGCCCGACACGGCCGCCAATCCGTTCGTGCCGTCCAACAACCTGTTCCCGGGCGGCCCGTTGCAGGGCGAAGGCATGCGCCTGAAGACCGTTCCCGGCACGGTCCTGTGCAACACCGAGGATCCGATCACGTTCGGGTTCCTCAATCCGATCTTCCAGCTGTGCCTGTGCCCGATCGCGCTGTTCCCGCAACAGCAGTCGGTCGGCGTGCTGAACGGCCAGGGCCTGTGCCCCGCACCGACCGGCCAGCCGGGCAGCTTCCAGTCGCTGAACCTCTGGCCGGCCTTCCCGTGGTTCCACCTGGTCACGACCAGCATCGGCAACTGGACCACGATGAACTCCTATCCGGGCAACGAGGTCGCGTGGGTCGACGAGGGCGCGTTCCTGTACCACGACCCGTGTGGATTTGGCGGCGGGCTCAACGGTGACTCGTACAACGTGATGTACGGCGGCTCGACCTCGAAGGGCTACACGGTCTCGCCGAACCCGGTCTTCCCGGTCAGCCAGAACTTCAAGGACCTCGCCAGCAACTTCTCGATCGGCGTCGGCCTGCCGTTCCCGTCGCCGCTCGTGCTGGTCGGCAAGGTCATGCCGACGCACTATCTGATCTACGTGAATACGCCGTGATCCGGCGGCTGGAGCCGGGCGGGTGGCCCGGTTCTCGTAGGCGCGCCCCGGCCGAGGGATCTCGGCCGGGGCGCGCGTGCGTTGCGCCGTCCCACCGTCCGAACCTGGACCCTGGCCTGGTTGGCTGCGCGCATGCCCGCCAGGACCCGCCATGGGGGGTGGCCCCCCCGTTGGAGACCCCGCGGGGCGCGACGCGCAGTCAACCAGGCCAGGGTCCGTGCGAGGCTTGCCCCGCGTGCCGCCATCCCTATACTGTTCGGCCCCTTGTCGCGGATCACCCATCCGAGACCAGGACCCCCGTCCGCGTCGCCGTTCTCCGAGGACGGCCGCGGAGCCGACCGCGGCGTGGCAGCGGCTCCCTGCGAGCCTCCGCCACGGCTCCACAGCCGCTCACCACCCGGCGCACGCGCGCCACGATCTGCAGCCCCACGCGATGAGTCAGCTCTACGAAGGCATGTTCCTGCTCGACAACGACGTCGTGCGCGCCGGCTGGAATGCCGCCAAGCACCACGTCACCGACCTCGTCACCAAGCACGGCGGGAAGGTCGTGTCGGCGCGTCGCTGGAGCGAGCGCAAGCTCGCCTACCCGGTGCGCGGTCGCCGCCGCGGCACGTTCCTGCTGATGTACTACGAGCTCCCGCGCACCGGCATCCCGCCGTTCGTGCGCGACCTCGACCTGTCGGAGTCGCTGCTGCGCTACCTGCTGTTGCGCTGCGAGGCGTTGCCCGAAGGTGAAGCCGCGTTGGCCGCGCAGGAATCAGCGGCGGACTACAGCGCGCCGGTGCCGCCGTCGGACGAGGCCGGCATCTACGCGGTCGTGCAGAACGGCATCGTCGAGGCGCCGTCGGATCGTGCCATCGAGCCCGAGATCATCCCCGAGTTGGAAGGCGCGGGCGTCCATTCGTCGCCGGCTGGGCGCGACTAGCGCGCAAGCATCGATCCACAACCGCCCCACACCACGCACAACCGCGCTCCCATGACCGAACAACCCGTCACCGCCGAAGTCGCCGCCGCCGAGTCCTCGGCCGCGCCCAAGCTCGAGAAGTACCCGGACCACCTCGATTACAAGGACCTGGAGACCCTGGCGCGCTTCATGAACAGCCAGGGCAACATCCAGGGCCGCAAGCGCACGAACTTCAACACGCAGCGCCAGAAGGCGCTCAAGCTCGCGATCAAGCGCGCGCGACACATGGCCTTGCTGCCGTTCGTCGGCTGAGCCAGGACTCCCAGAGCCCATCACGAAGGAACACCGACCATGGCGAAGAAGATCGAACTCCTGCTGCGCGAGTCCCTGCCGCCGATCGGCAAGACCGGCGACGTCGTGCGCGTCGCGCCCGGCTTCGCGCGCAACTTCCTGCTGCCGCGCAAGCTCGCGATCGAGGCGACCGCGGAGAACAAGAAGTCGATGGCCAAGCGCCGCGCCAAGCTCGACGCCGAAGAGGCGGCGCGCAACGCGGAGATCGAGAAGCGCGTCGTGCTGCTCTCGTCGCTGTCGCTCGTCACGCGCGAGCGCGCCGACGAGAAGGGCAGCCTGTTCGGTTCGGTCGGCGCCGCGGGCATCGTCAAGCTGCTGGCGGGCGTCGGACACCCGGTCGAGGAGAAGGCCGTGCGGCTCGAGCACCCGCTGAAGACGCTGGGCACCCACAAGGTGAAGATCCACGTCTACGGCGACAAGCACGCCGAGATCACGGTCGTCGTCGAAGCCGCCAAGGAATAGGCGGCACTTCCGCCTCTGCGGCGAGCGCGAGCATGCGGATCGGCGCCGGCCGATCGGTGCGCTCGTGCGTCGCGGTTCCGTGCCGGGCTGCCCGGTGTGGCACTGTCCGATTCGGCGAGATCCCGTGCGGGGCTGTCTCCTGCGGCGCTATCCCATGCTGGGACGCCGGCTTGTGCACCGCGCTCGAGCGTTGGGCATGCGGCGCGTAGCCGCGCCCTGGTTCCGCGCTATCCTCCGCGATCTCGCGCCTAGGTACCGATGACCGCCGACCCTTTCCACGGCAAGACGCCGCCGCACAACTCCGACGCCGAGCGCGGCCTACTCGGAGCCTTGTTGCTCGAATCCGACCGCATGGTCGAGGTCAGCGACATCGTGCGCGCCGAGGATTTCTATGAGCGTCGCAACGGCCTCGTCTTCGACGCGATGCTGGGCCTGGCCGAGCGCAGCACGCCCATCGATCCGGTTTCGCTGGGCGAGGCGCTGCGCGCGCGCGGCCAGTTCCAGGAAGTTGGCGGCAACGAATACCTGCTCGAGTTGCTCGGCAGCGTGACCTCGACCGCGCACGCGGCCTACCATGCTCGCGTCATCAACGAGACCGCGCTGCTGCGCCGGTTGGCGCGCGAGGCGCAGGAGATCGCCGGCGCCGCGCTGGAGGCGCGGCCGGACGCCGACACGGTGGCGAACCTGCTCGACGAGAGCGAGCACCGGATCTTCTCGCTCAACCAGAGCCGCGACAGGAGCGAGGCGCGCTCGATGGAGGAGATCCTGGTCGAGGCGATGAAGCGCATCGACCTTTCGCGCGGCGGCCCGAGCGGCATCGTGACCGGCTACTACGACCTCGACGCGAAGATGTGCGGGCTCAACAAGGGCGACATGATCGTGATCGCGGCCCGGCCCGGCATGGGCAAGACCGCCATTGCGCTGAATCTCGTCGAGCGCGCGGCCTTGCACGAGCAGCCGGCACTGGGGCATCCGGCCAAGGTGTTGATGTTCAGCCTCGAGATGGGCCAGATCGACCTCGTCCAGCGCATGCTCGGCTCGCGCGCGGGCGTCGAGTCGATGCGCATGCGCGAGAAGCGCTTGTCGATGGAAGAGCGCGATGCGTTGGTGTCGGCGGCCGACGAGCTGAATCGGGCGCAGGTCTGGATCGACGACTCGCCCGGCCTGACCATGCTGGCACTGCGTTCGCGCGCGCGCCGACACATGCACAAGCACGGCCTCGACCTGATCCTGGTCGACTACCTGCAATTGATGTCGCATCCGAAGGCCGAGAGCCGTCAGATGGAGATCAGCTACATCTCGCGCTCGCTCAAGGGCCTGGCGCGCGAGCTCGAGGTGCCGGTCGTCGCGCTCGCACAGCTCAACCGCGGACTGGAAGTGCGCGCAGGCGGCGACAAGACGCCGCGGCTGGCCGACCTGCGCGAATCCGGCTCGATCGAGCAGGACGCCGACGTGGTGGTGCTGCTGCACCGGCCGGAGAAGTACTTGCGACCCGAGGAGGTCACCGACGAGGTGCGCGGCCTGGCCGAATTGCACATCGCCAAGCACCGCAACGGTCCGACCGGTATCGTGAAACTGCAATTCTTCGACAGTACGATGCGTTTCGAGAACCGCAGTCCGGTCGTCGAGCCGGTTGCCCCGTAGTCGTCGTTCCGCAACCGTCGCTCCGCCATTGGCACAGACGTTCCGCGCTCTCACCCCGGCCCTGATCTGGGCCTGCTCGCTCGGCGCGCTCGGCGCCGCGCAGGAGCCCGCGGCGCCGGCCGGTGAGCAGGTCCCCGCCAACACGCAGGGGCCGCGGATCGTCGCGCTGCGCGTCGAGGGCAACTCCCGCGCCAGCACGGAGCAGGTGCTGGGCGTGCTCGGCCTGAGCGTGGATGCTCCGCTCGATCTCGCGGCGCTCGACGCGGGCATCCTCGAGCTGTGGAACTCGTTCCGCGCGCGCGCGACCGTGCTGCGGGCGGACCGCGCCGGCGGCGTCGAACTGCTGGTCCAAGTGGTCGAGATCCCGATCGATCTCGAGCCGCGTTTCGTCGGAAACGTCGAGATCGAGACCGAGCGGATCCTGGAATGGGCGCAGTTGTCGGAGACCTCCGAGCTGTTCGTGTCCGACGCCGTGCGCGTGCGCGACCGCCTGCTCGCCGGCTATCGCCAGGAAGGGTTCCACTGGGCGGACGTGCGGATCGTCGAGCGCGCGGCGGGCCCGGACCTCGCGGCGGACGTGATCTTCGAGATCCAGGAGGGGCCGCGCGTCAAGGTCGCCGACGTCGTGCTGCACGGCAACCGCGCGCTGGCCGAGGGTGGCAGCCTGTTCACCACGGGCGGACTGAAGGATCTCGCCGACGTGCACCTCGACGAGAGCCGCTTCTTCGGGTTCTTTCGCGACGAGTTCGTGCAGGAGGACCTCGACGCGGACCTGGTCGCGATGCGTCAGGTCTACCGCGACCGCGGCTACCTCGATGCGGTGGTCGAGCTCGAGCGGCTGGAGTTCAACGACGAGCGCGATCTGGTCACGATCCACGTGCAGATCGACGAGGGGCCGCTCTACACGGTCGAGAGCGTCGAGCTGGTCGCGGTCGTGCCGGGCACGGCGAACGGCGAGCTCGTTCTCGCGCCGCTGGTCTTCCCCGAAGCCGAACTGCGCGGCCTCCTGCGCCTCGCTCCCGGCGATCCGCTGCGCCGCCGCGTGATCGATGCCGATCGCATCGCGCTGCGCGACTATTACGGCGAACGCGGGCATCCCGCGCACGACTCGCTGGCCGCGGGTGAGGGTTGGGAGTTCGAGGAGCCCGAACTCGAGATCGACACGCAGTCGAAACGCGTGCGGGTCACCTACCGGATCGCTCAGGGCGAGAAGCAGTTCCTGCGCGAGATCCTGTTCAGCGGAGCCGAAAACACGCAGGATCGCGTGATGCGGCGGCTGGTTACGCTCAATCCAGGTGAGCAGGCCGATCTGAAGGAGATCTACAAGAGCCTCAACCGGCTGCGCGGCACCGGCTACTTCACCGACACGCGCGATCCGTCGCGGCCGGTCGAGCCGCGCTTTCGCTTCAAGGACACCGACAAGAGCGGCTGGAAGGACCTCGAGTTCCTGCTGGAGGAGGGTGACGTGCTGGGCACGTCGTTCAGCATCGGCGCCGGCGGCAGTTTCGGCGTGTTCGGCACGGTCAGCCTGACGCTGCGCAACTTCGACATCACCGACACGCCCGATTCGTGGGTGCCTTGGGACCTCGTGCAGGAAATGGTCGATCGCGAGGCCTTCCACGGCGCGGGCCAGGAGCTGACCCTGCTCGTGCAGCCCGGCACGAAGTTCACGCGCTACCAGGTGCGATTTCGCGAGCCCGACATCCTGCGCAGCCACATCGATCGCGTCTCGCTCGAGCTCGAGGCCGAGCGCACGCAGCGCTTCCGCAAGCTCTACGACGAGGAACGCAACGAGTTCGGCTTCGACCTGGGCCGCCAGATCTCGCCCGACGCGACGATCTTCGCCGGCTACTCTCACGCGCTCGTCGACATCAGCGACATCGAGGCCGGCAGCGAGCCTTCGCTCGGCCAGCCGTTGGCCGTGCCGGTCCTGCTGAAGGAACAGGAAGGAGAGAGCAACCTGTCGCGCGTGCGCTTCGGCATGCGCTACCGCACGCTCAATGCGTTGATCAACCCGACCGAGGGGCATTCGATTCGCGGCGTGCTCTCGGGTTACGACGGCGCTTGGGGCAGTGACTACGACTTCTCATCGCTGGAGTTCTCGTACGAGCGCTACGGACTCTTCGGCGACCCGGAACAGGGCTCGCGTCCGGGCTGGCGCTTGGCCTTCGAAGCGGGCGTCGCCGTGCCCTATGGCGACACCGACGACGTGCCGTACTCCGAGCGCTTCTACTTCGGCGGCTCGCGCACGCTGCGCGGCTTCGATTTCCAGGGTGTGGGTCCGAACGAGAACGGCGAGGCGATGGGGGGGCAGACCAAGCTCTACGGCAGCGCCGAGTACCGCTTCCCGCTGTTGAAGGACAATCCGGCCGACGGCGAGCGCCAGCGCGAATTCGTGCAGGGCCGCCTGTTCGTCGATGCCGGCATCCTCGACATCGACAGCTTCGAGCTCGACCTGTCCAACACGCGCGTGTCGGCCGGCTTCGGCCTGTACCTGACCGTGCCGCTGCCGATCGGCTTCACGTTCGGCTTCCCGCTGATCCAGGGCGAGGACGACTCGACGCAGGTGTTCTCGCTCGGTATCGGCGCGTTCTGAGCTACCACTCGCGTTCGAGCAGCTCGCGCAGCGCGGCGAACGCGCCCGGGTCGCCCGCGAGCAGCCGCTCGGTCTCGAAGGCCTCTGACGCTCCGAGCGCGGCCTCCAGGCCGGCGACGAGCAGCGCGCGATCGGTCGGAGCCGCGCGCTCGAGCAGGTGGAACAGCGTCAGCGTGTCGCGCGGCCGCGCCACCGCGAGCGCGGGCTGCATTCGTTCCAGGCGCGCGGCTCCCGGCGCCAGCGCGTCGAACTCGAGCGCGAGCTGTTGCAGCTCCGGCGGCGCATCGCTCCACACCGGCGCACTCGGCCCGCGGCCCGGCAAGGCGTGGCACTCGGCTCCCGCCGGCACCAGCGAGCGCCGCCCGTCGGCTTCGAATGAAACGCGGCCCGAGGTCACTTTCAGGCGCGTCGAGCCGTCCGCCTCGACCTCGGTTCGATAGATGCAACCGAGGTCGACCGCCAGGCCGGCCGGCGTGCCGACCGTGAAGACCCGCGGCGCGGCGAAGATCGACGCGCTGAGCGCGCCTTGCTCGAGGAACACCTGATAGCCGTCGGGCCCGCCGCGCTCCAGGCGCAGGCGTGAGTTCTCCTCGAGCGTAAGGCTGCCGATCGCGCCGACGCGCACGTGCGCGAGCGCGCCGTCGCCGCACACGATGCGCTCGTGCGCGGCCGCGCCGCCGACTCCAGAGCTGAGGCTGGCGTCGCCCTGCAAGGCGATGACCTCGAACGCGCGCGGCAGCGGCGCCTGTTCGGCGGGTTGATCCGCTCGCTCGCGCAGCACCCACCAGCCGGCGGCGGCGAAGAGGGCCGCGAGCGCCGTCGCCCAGGCGAGGCGGCGGCTCTTCGCCGCAGGCGCGGGCGCCTCATCGAGGGCGAGCGGATGGCGCTCCGCGTCGAAGCGCAGCGGTGCCAGCGCCTGCTCGAGGCGCGCTTCCTGCGCACTCGGTCGCGCGCGCGGATCGGTCAGCCAGGGCGTGGGTTCGGGAGTTTCGTTCATGGGAGTCCTCGGCGCTGCAAGCGCTCGCGCAACATCTGCATGCCCTTCGACAGGTTCACGCGCACGGAGCCCGGCGTCATTCCGGTCAGCGCGGAGATCTCGTCGCCGCTGTGCTCGCCGAGCAGGCGCAGCGCGAGCGTTTCGCGGTAGGCCTCCGGCAGCGTGCGCAGCTCCGCGAGCACGAGCGCGCCGAGCTCGCCGCGGTCTTGATCGGCGCCGCGCGCATCGGCGAGCGTCTCGGGGAGTTCGGCGGCCTGCGTCCGCGAACGCAGCGCGGCGACCGCCTCGCGCCGTGCGATCGCGAGCAGCCAGGAGCCCACGCGGGCCGGCTCGCGCAACTCGCCGCGCGCGCGCCAGGCCTTGAGGAACACCTCCTGCACGCGGTCCTCGGCTTCGTGCGCCGACAGCCGCGCTGCCAGCAGCGCATGCACGCTGCGCGCAAGACGCCGATACAGCAGTTGGAACGCGCTCGTATCCCCCAAGCGGGCCCGCGCGGCGAGCTCGTCGCCGGGCGGGGCGATCGAATCCGTTTGCGGCAGCGGGTTCATCCTCGCGCGATGCGCTTCTCGAAGGCGGCCTCCAGTTCCGCCAGCGTATCGGAGCCGTAGAAGTGCCCGAGCACTTGCACGAGGTTTTTCGCGACGAGCTCGTGCGCGCGCCCCAGCTCGAGCGCCTTGCGGCCGTAGCGCGCGCAGGCGAGCGAATCGCCGTCGAAGACGATCATGCCGGCCACGAGTTGGATGGCGGCATCGCGCGGTTCCAAGGCCGCGGCCTTGGCCGCCATGCCCGCGCCCTCGTCGCCGCGTCGCTCGATGCCGAGTTGCCCGATCGCCTCTCGCGCGTAGCCGAGGCTCAGCGCGGCCAGCGCGTGGCCGCGCGCGCTCGGCGCGCTGGTGCGCGCCTCGCTCGCGTAGGCCGCGGTCGCGGCGACCGCCGCGGGACCGGCCTGCGCGGTGTCGTGCCAGACGACCAACCCGCCGTGCGAGGCGTGCACTTCGACGCGCGCGACTCCCGCCAGCGCCGCCACCAGCCCGCGACCGGACGCGACCTGCGCGGCGGTCACGTCCGCCGCCGGCGCGAGCTCGGTGCGCGAGAGCGGAGCAAGCTGCGCCTCGCGCTGCAGGTTCGTTTCGAGCTCCGCGATCAGGGCCTTGCACCAGTCCTGGCGGGTCCTCGTCTCCGACACGTCGAGCGCCCGCACCGACAGCAGCGCGCGGCGCAACGCCTCGGCGCGGGCGAACGCGTCGTCCGAGCTGAGCGCAACGGCCAGCGTCTCCTTGGACAGGCGCGCGGCGTCCCACCCTGCATGGCCCAGCGCCTGCTCAGGGATCATCGGCCCGCCGCGATATTGCAGCGGGAAGCATAGGCAGGGCGGCCCCAGCACGGCCGTGGCGAGCACGGGCACGAGCGGCCCGACGGGCGTAGCCGAGGCCGATAGCGGAGCAGCGGGGAGGGCCGAGAGGAGGCACAGCGCGACGTGTTCGAGCATGGGCGGTTCCGTGACAGGTGCTTGGAGTGGGAAACGACGGCTCATCCAGAGGCTCGGCGCGGCGTGGCGTTAGCCGAATTCCACTCCCGGGCCGGTCCTGCCGAAGCTGTTGACACTCGGCACGCTAAAAATGACCATGCTTGCCGTTTTCGGCCCGCGCCCACCCCTGTCGGACGCGCGCCAGAGCCCTCCTTTTCGGGGCCGCTTCGATGTCCACACGCACGCTTTCGGAACTTGCAGCAGCGATCGGCGCCGTCCTCGACGGTGACGGTGCGCGTTCCGTCTCGGGGCTGGCGGGCTTGGCCGAGGCCGGACCGCAGGACGTCAGCTTCCTGGCCAATCCGCGCTACCGCGCGCAGTTGGAGACGACGCGCGCGGCCGGCGTGCTCGTCGCGAGCGAGCTGCGCACCGAACGTCGCGATGTCGCGCTGCTGCGCTGCAAGGACCCCAATCGCAGCTGGACCGACGTGATCCGCCTGTTCACGCCCGCTCCGCGCGCCGCCGCGCCGGGCGTGCATCCGAGCAGCGTGGTCGAGGCCGGCGCGCGCATCGATCCGAGCGCCAGCATCGGTCCGCAGTGCCATGTCGGCGCAGGCGCCGTGATCGGAGCGCGCAGCGTGCTGCGCGGACAGGTCTGGATCGGCCCCGACGTGCGGCTCGGCGAGGACTGCGACGTGCACCCGCGCGCCGTGATCCACGAGCGCGTCGTGCTCGGCGCGCGTTGCATCGTGCACCCGGGTGCCGTGATCGGGTCCGATGGCTTCGGCTTCGAGCCGACGGCGCGCGGCTGGATCAAGATCCCGCAGTGCGGCACGGTCGTCGTCGAGGACGACGTCGATATCGGCGCGAACGCATGCATCGACCGCGCGCGCTTCGGCGCGACGCGCATCGGACGCGGCTGCAAGCTCGACAACCTCGTGCACATCGCGCACAACTGCGTGCTCGGCCCCGGTTCGCTGCTCGTTGCGCAGGCCGGCCTGGCCGGCTCCGCGCGCTTGGGCAAGGGCGTCGTGCTCGGCGGTCAGGTCGGCGTGGCCGGCCACGTCGAGATCGGCGATGGCGCGCGCGTCTCCGGCCAGAGCGGCGTGTACGGCGACATCGATGGGGGCCGCGACTACCAGGGCACGCCCGCGCGTCCGCGCGCCGAATGGCTGCGCATGCTCGCGTACATGTCGCGCGGCGCACGCTCCGCGCAGAGTGCGCGCCAAGCGGAGCCGCCGGCGCGCGCGCGCGGACTCGGGAGCGAGGACGCATGAGGAACCAGCGCACGCTGCGCAGCGCGATCGAGTTCTCGGGCGTGGGACTGCACTCCGGGAACACCGTGCACGCGCGCATCCTGCCGGCCCCGCAGGGCACGGGGGTCGAGTTCGTGCGCTCCGACGTGCCCGATTCGCCGCCGATTCCCGCGCACATCTCGTATCACTCGGCCAAGGACCGCCGCACGCGCCTGGTGCGCGGCGGGGCCGAGGTCGACACGGTCGAGCACCTGCTCGCGGTCTGCACCGGCCTGGGCGTCGACAACCTGACCGTCGAACTGTCGGGATCCGAACTGCCCGGTCTCGACGGCAGCGCCTTGCCGCTGGTCGAGATGTTCCAGCGCGCGGGCACCGTCGACCAGCGCATCGAGGCGCGCCACTTCAAGCTCGACCAGCCGCTCTTCGTGCGCGACGGCGCCGCGACGCTGGTCGCGCTGCCGGCCGACAAGCCGGGCCTGAGCGTGCAGTACGTCGCGTCCTTCGCCGACGGCGCCGAGGCCGGCGGCTCGCTGTCCTTCGACATCACGCCGGAGGTCTTCGAGAAGGAGATCGCGCCCGCGCGCACCTTCTGCATGGCCTCCGAGGTCGAGATGCTGCGCAAGGCCGGCCTGGGCAAGGGCGCCACGCGCGAGAACACCGTCGTGCTGGGCGACCCGGAGGCTCATTTGCGGATGACGCACGAGCCGGTGCGGCACAAGCTGCTCGACCTGCTGGGCGACCTGCACCTGCTCGGCGCCGATCTGCAGGCGCACGTGATCGCGACGCGCTCGGGGCACTCCACCAACGCGCAGCTGGTCCGGCAGTTGCTCGACCTGATGCAGCGCCAGGAGACCGGCGGGCTGGTCAAGCGCGCCTCGGGCATGGACGTGCAGGAGGTGATGAAGCTCCTGCCGCACCGCTATCCGTTCCTGCTGATCGACCGCGTGATCGAGGTCGAGGGCTACCAACGCGCGGTCGCGATCAAGAACGTCAGCATCAACGAGCCGTTCTTCAACGGTCACTTCCCCGGCACGCCGATCATGCCCGGCGTGCTGCAGTTGGAGGCGATGGCACAACTGGCCGGCGTGCTGCTGCTGCGCAAGCTCGAGAACACCGGCAAGCTGGCCGTGCTGTGGTCGATCGACAAGGTCAAGCTGCGCGCAGCGGTCGTGCCGGGCGATCAGCTGCGCATCGAAGTCGAGACGCTGCGCAGCAAGGGCGAGATGGGCCAGGTGCGCGGGGTCGGCACGGTGGCCGGCAAGGTCGTCTGCGAGGCGACGCTGACGTTCACGATGGTCGAGAGCTGAACACGGAACCTTCCGACGCGAATCACATGACACGCAAGATCCACCCCACGACGGTGATCGCCGCCGGCGCCGAGATCGGCGACGACGTCGAGATCGGGCCTTACACCGTGATCGGCCCGCACGTGCGCATCGGCGATCGCACGCGCATCGGCGCTCAGGTCGTGATCGACGGCGTCACGGTGATCGGCGAGGACAACCACATCCTCGGTCAGGCCTCGCTCGGCGGGGCTCCGCAGGATCTCTCCTACAAGGGGGAGCCGACGCGGCTCACGATCGGCGATCGCAACACGATCCGCGAATTCGTCACGATCAACCGCGGCACGGTCAAGGGCGGCGGCATCACGCGCATCGGCAGCGACTGCCTGCTGATGGCCTGCTGCCACGTCGCGCACGATTGTCACGTCGGTGACCGCGTGATCATGGGCAACAACGTGCTGCTCGCGGGCCACGTCGAGGTCGGCGATCGCGCCAACATCAGCGGGGCCGCCGCCGCGCACCACTTCGTGTCGATCGGGCGCATGGCCTATGTCGGCGGGCTCACGCGCATGGTCCAGGACGTGCCGCCGTTCATGATCCTCGAGGGGCACCCCAGCCGCGTGCGCGGCGTGAACCAGATCGGCCTGCAGCGCGCGGGCATCCCCGACCAGCAGATCGAGGATCTGCTCGGCGCGTTCCGCGCCTTGTTCCGCTCGGGAGAGCCGCGCCGCGGCGTGCTGCAGCGGCTGCGCGAGAGCGGCGCCAACGGCTGCGTCGCCGAACTCGTGCAGCACCTCGAGAACACCGAGCAGGGCGCGAAGGGCCGCTATCGCGAGAGCCTGCGCGAGGAGTTCATGCGCGCCGGCCGCAAGCTGGTCCTCGGCGAGGACGCCTGAGCCGCGGATCGGCCCAGCGATGGAACGCAAGCTGCGTGTCGCCGTCTACGGCGTCGGCCACCTCGGCAAGTTCCACGCGCGCATCTGGCGCGAGCACCCGCGCGCCGAACTGGTGGCCGTGCTGGACGTCGACGCGGAGCGCGCGCGTGCACTGGCCGCGGAACTCGGCTGCGCGGCCCTGGATCCGCGCGCGGCCCCACCCGCGGGGCTCGATCTCGCCAGCGTGGTCGTGCCGACCGCGCAGCACGAGGCCGTGGCCGTCCCGTTGCTCGAGCGCGGCGTCGCCTGCCTGATCGAGAAGCCCATCGCTCCCGACCCGGCCGCGGGCGCGCGCATCCTGGCCGCCGCGCGGCGCGCTGGTGCGCGCGTTTCGGTCGGTCACGTCGAGCGCTTCCAGCCCGGCGTGCGGCGCGTGCGCGAGCTCGGCCTCGTGCCGCGCTTCATCGAGTGCCACCGCTTGACTGCTTTCAGTTTCCGCAGCATGGACATCGGCGTCGTGCACGACCTGATGATCCACGACCTCGATCTCGTGCTGCACCTGGTCGGCTCCCCCGTGGCGAGCCTCGACGCGGCCGGCGGGGCGATCCTCACCGAGCGCGAGGACATGGCCTCGGTGCGTCTCGTGTTCGAGAACGGAGCGCGCGCCAACGTCACCGCCAGCCGCGTGTCGCTGTCGCCGATGCGGCGCCTGCGCCTGTTCTCCGCGGAGAGCTACGTCAGCCTCGACTTCACGAAGAATTACGGCATGTACGTGCGCAAGGGGCCGCGCTGGGAGGAGGGCCGGCACCTGCTTGCCACGCTCGACCCGACCCAGCTCGCCGCGCAGAAGGACCTCGTGCAGGGCGGCATGCTCGAGATCGGCGAGTTGCAGCTCGATGCCGAACCGCGCCCGCTGCAGGCCGAGCTCGACAATTTCCTGGTCGCCGTCGCGGAGCAGCGCGAACCCGAGGTGAGCGGGGCCGACGGCCTGGCGGCGCTCGAACTCGCCGAGCGCATCCGGCGCGCGCTCGAAACCCAGCGCTTCTGAGGCTCGCGCCGGCGCGCGGGAGGGCGGCGTGGCTCCGCCACCGCACGCTCGCAGGCGCCTGGACATCGGCGTTCCGCCGCCGCACGCTTGCAGGCGCATCGGCATCGGCTAGAGTGCGGCGGAAGCCCACCTGGCGGTGCAGGTGAACCTCGCCGCACCCTCGAGCCTAACAAGCATCCGATTGGGTCCATTCCTTCGCCTCAGCAGTACTGCGGGCACGCTGGACCCACCTGAACCATGCTGGTTCAGGGTCCCGCGAGGCACGGCATCGCCGGGAGCTTCCTATTCATGGCGGCTGGTCGTCGGCCCGACGACCGCGCGCTGAGCCCGATGCCGCGCTTCGCTCGTCGTTCGAGATTCACCATGACGTTGCCCCGCACCCCGCTTCTCGTGTTGGCCCTGATGGGCAGCAGCCTCGTCGCGTCGCCCGTCGCTGGCGCACTTGCGTCCGTGCCCGCGCAGCAGCCGCCTTCCGGCGCCGCGCCCACGGCATCCGTCGGTGAGCTGGAACTGGCCGCCGCGCTGCTGCATCGCGGACCCGAGGGGCTCGAGCTCCTGCTCGCGCGACTTCCCGGCGGCGCCGGGTCGGCGCGCGGCCGGCTGCTTGCGTCCTTCGCATGGGGAGTCTCCGGCGAACGAGCCAAGGCCGCCGAACTCGGAAAGGGCCTGGAAAAGGCCGAAAACCTGGATGCGGCCGAGTTGCGCTGGCTCGCTGCGGCTCTCCATGCCGCGGCGCCGAACGGAGCCCTGGGCACGCCGCCGGAGCGGGTGCGAATCGCCGAGGCGTCCGCGACACGCGAGGCCGCGCCGGTCGCGCTGGCGATGCAACTCGCGCTGCAAGCCGGCGACGCCCGAGCCGCGCTCGCGGCCGGGCAGTTCAAGCGCGCCGCGCTCGCTCTGTCCGATTTGATCCAGGCTGACTTGCAGGCGGCCTGGCCCAACGATGCAGGCAGTCTGCGGCGCTGGTCGGCCGACCTCGCGCGCGCGCAGGCCGCGCAGCGCTGGAATCCGCGCGGCGATTGGCCGAGCTTCGAGGTCGAGGTGCGCGCCGGCGAGGGGCTGCAGCAGGTGCGCAAGCGCGCCGTGGACGCACGCACGGGGCTGAAGCTGTGCACCGGCCTGATCGAGCGCTGCAACGGCATCGACAAGGTCGTGCGCGTTGGCCAGAAGCTGCGCATCCCGACCGATCCGGTCTCGCTCGTCGTCGATCTCGACGCGCGCTGGTTGCTGTTCCTGTTCGGGGACGAGGTGGCGGCCGCCTACGAGGTGGCCATCGGAAGGCCGGGGTTCGACACCACGCCCGGGCGCTACGAGGTCGGCAAGCTCGAGGAGATGCCGATGTGGTTCCCCGAGGGCCGAGAGCCTGTGCCCTACGGTGACCCTCGCAATCCGCTGGGAACGCGCTGGATCGGCTGGGTGCCGCTCGAGGGTGGCAAGCAGGGGCTGGGGTTCCATGGCACGAACGAGCCCGACACGGTTGGCAGCGCGGCCAGCGATGGCTGCGTGCGCCTGCACAACGCCGAGGTCGAGGAGCTCTACCGCATCGTTCCGCGCGGAACGCCGATCCTGGTGCGCTGACGGCGCAGGCTGCGAGCCTGGTGCGCGGATCGCGCAGGCTGCGATCCTGGTGCGCCGCCCGCGGAGGCTGCGATCCTGCTGCGCTGACCGCGCAGGCTTCAGGGACCGCCGCCGGCGGGGCCACCAGCCGAAACTCCAGGAATGGTCTTGGACGCCCCTCGAACCGGTGACGTAACTGCCTTACACAGCTAACGTTACGCATCCGGATCCAGGGCTCGACAGGAAAGTCGCACCGACGCTTGACTCGACTTTCGCGGGCCCTATCATCTGCGGCCCGCCTTGAAGAACTGACGCGCCGACCAAGTGGCGCGAAGGGCTGTCAAGACGATCGAAACAAGCCTCTGAGGCAGGCGCGCGGCTCAGGCCGCGCCGTCGAGCCCGGAGGCCGCTCTTTGAGAACAAGGATGGCCCTTGAAATTTCGTGCGAGCGATGAGCCGCCGCGCACGGAGCCTCTCACGAGGCTCCCCGCGGGTAGGCTCTGCTACAAAATCCAAGAACCAAGACAAACAAAGTGAAGTGTTTGATCCTGGCTCAGAGCGAACGTTAGCGGTGTGGATTAGGCATGCAAGTCGCGCGTGAAAGGCGCAAGCCGAGTAAAGCGGCGAACGGGTCAGTAATACGTAGTCAACCTACCCCCGAGATTGGGATAACCACTGGAAACGGTGGCTAAAACCAAATGGCCCACCTGGAGGCAACTCTGGAATGGTAAATGGCAGCGCAAGCTGCCGCTTGGGGATGGGACTACGGGCTATCAGCTAGTTGGCGAGGTAACGGCTCACCAAGGCGATGACGGCTAGGCGGTCTGAGAGGATGGTCGCCGACACTGGGACTGAGACACTGCCCAGACTCCTACGGGAGGCTGCAGTCGAGGATCTTCCGCAATGGGCGAAAGCCTGACGGAGCGACACCGCGTGCAGGATGAAGGCCTTCGGGTTGTAAACTGCTGTCAAACTCTAGGAAACGCGAGGCGTTAACAGCGCTTCGCCTGACTAAGGTGAGAGGAAGCACCGGCTAACCCTGTGCCAGCAGCCGCGGTAATACAGGGGGTGCAAACGTTGCTCGGAATCACTGGGCATAAAGCGCGCGTAGGCCGTCGACTAAGTCAGGTGTGAAAGCCCTCGGCTCAACCGAGGAACAGCACCTGATACTGGTTGACTCGAGAATGGTAGGGGTGAGTGGAACTCCAGGTGGAGCGGTGAAATGCGTAGATATCTGGAGGAACACCGGTGGCGAAAGCGGCTCACTGGACCATTTCTGACGCTGAGGCGCGAAAGCTAGGGGAGCAAACGGGATTAGATACCCCGGTAGTCCTAGCTGTAAACGATGGGCACTAGGTAAGGGGAACACCTATGGTTCTCTTTGCCGGAGCAAATGTGTTAAGTGCCCCGCCTGGGGAGTACGCTCGCAAGGGTAAAACTCAAAGGAATTGACGGGGGCTCACACAAGCGGTGGAGCATGTGGTTCAATTCGAAGCAACGCGAAGAACCTTACCTGGCCTTGACATGCAGGGATTAATCCCGTGAAAGCGGGAGGACAGCTCTTCGGAGTCGGAACCTGCACAGGTGTTGCATGGCTGTCGTCAGCTCGTGTCGTGAGATGTTAGGTTAAGTCCTGTAACGAGCGCAACCCTTGTCGCTAGTTGCCAGCGGGTAAAGCCGGGCACTCTAGCGAAACTGCCGTTGTCAAAACGGAGGAAGGTGGGGACGACGTCAAGTCATCATGGCCCTTATGGCCAGGGCGACACACGTGCTACAATGGCGTATACAGAGGGTTCCAAAACCGCGAGGTGAAGGCAATCCCACAAAATACGCCCCAGTTCAGATTGCAGGCTGCAATTCGCCTGCATGAAGCCGGAATCGCTAGTAATCGCGTATCAGCCATGACGCGGTGAATATGTTCCTGAGCCTTGTACACACCGCCCGTCAAGCCACGAAAGCGGGGAGTGCTCGAAATCGCCTCGCCCAACCCGCAAGGGAGGGCAGCGCCTAAAGCAAGCCTCGTGATTGGGACTAAGTCGTAACAAGGTAGCCGTAGGGGAACCTGCGGCTGGATCACCTCCTTTCTAACGGATTAGTTAGAGACCTTGAATTCAGGGCGTGGCGAATCGCTCGCGCGATTCGCCGAGCATCTCGAGCCTCGATCGTGCCGCAAGGCGCGGTTGGTGGCGAGGGGTGCCCCGAGTGGTAGCTTGCTACTCTCGGGCTCGATTCAGGGTGCGAGCATAGGACGCACGCCGAAATGAATGGGGCCATCCTTACTTATCCAGTTCAGCCTCGAGCTGAGTGCATCCTCCAGCGCGGCCGCGTCTGCGTCCGTGACTGGCTTGCGGTGTCGCGCGAAGCGCGCAAGCCCTGGCTAGGATCCCGGGCCTGTAGCTCAGTTGGTTAGAGCGTCCGCCTGATAAGCGGGAGGTCATTGGTTCAAGTCCAACCAGGCCCACCATCTTCCAGGTGCAACGGTCGCGAACTCGTCGCCTGTCTGCTCTCGAGCTACTGCCATCCTTTTCCAAGGTTGCTCCCTCCTAAGAGGGGTCATCCACGCGGGGGCGTAGCTCAGTTGGTAGAGCACATGGTTTGCAACCATGGGGTCGAGGGTTCGAGTCCCTTCGCCTCCACCACTTGCGAGGATCTCATCCCGTCGCCTGGCGCGACGCATCCTCCTGCGCACATCACCGCGTTGCCGCCAAACGATGCGGTCAAAGCCTTCGCGCACAGCTCGGCTGAACAAGGTCTCGCCTCCTTTTGGAGGCCAACGTTCTTTGAAAACAAGGTGGATCGGGAAAGCAATCACAACGAATGCAATCTCGCAATCGAGCACAAGTGGTTAAGCTACTAAGAGTGCACGGTGGATGCCTTGGCGTCCAGAGCCTATGAAGGACGTGGTTAAGCTGCGATAAGCTTCGGGAAGCCGCTAAGCAGGCTATGATCCGGAGATCTCCTAGATCGGGAAACCGTCCGAGAGTCTGTCTCGGAACCGCCAAAAGCGGAGGGAACGCAGGGAACTGAAACATCTCAGTACCTGCAGGAAAAGAAAGAAACATCGACTCCCCCAGTAGCGGCGAGCGAACGGGGATCAGCCTAAACCTTTGCAGTGTCAAGCCTGTGGGCGTTGCTGCAATGGTGTCGCGGGACTCACATGGACCCCCACAGAGGTCTGACGGAGTCAACAACTACATGCCTAGACGAACGGTGTGAGAAAGCCGGCCGTAGAGGGTGACAGCCCCTTAGTCGAAAGGTCATGTAGCTCCGGTGAGCATCCCAAGTAGCGCCAGACACGGGAAACCTGGTGTGAATCCGGGGGGACCACCCCCCAAGGCTAAGTACTACTGGACGACCGATAGTGAAATAGTAGCGCGAGCGAAAGGTGAAAAGAACCCCTGTTAGGGGAGTGAAATAGAACCTGAAACCGTGTACTTACAAGCGGTCGAAGGCCTATGGCCCTTCGGGGCAATGGCTGACGGCGTGCCTTTTGCATAATGATCCGGCGAGTTACTCTAACTGGCAAGGTTAAGGACTTAAGGTCCGCAGCCGAAGGGAAACCGAGTGTGAATAGCGCGAATCAAGTCAGTTGGAGTAGACCCGAAAGCAGGTGATCTATCCATGAGCAGGGTGAAGCGAATGTAACAGTTCGTGGAGGCCCGAACGGGTATAGGTTGAAAACTGTTCCGATGACTTGTGGATAGGAGTGAAAGGCTAATCAAACCTGCAAATAGCTGGTACTCCCCGAAATAGCTTTCGGGCTAGCCTCTAGTAATATCTCGTAGGGGTAGAGCTACTGAATGGGATATGGGTCCTTCGGGATACCATGCCTAATCAAACTCCGAATACTATGAGACGTACCTAGGGAGTCAGTCTACGAGCGATAAGGTTCGTGGACGAGAGGGCAAGAACCCAGAACGCCGGCTAAGGTCCCTAATGCAAGCTCAGTGTTGTTAAGGAAGTTGAATCTCTAAGACAGCCAGGATGTTGGCTTAGAAGCAGCCATCATTTAAAGAGTGCGTAACAGCTCACTGGTCGAGAGGTTCTGCGCCGAGAATGATCGGGACTTAAGCTTGCAACCGAAGCCGCGGCTTGAATTGAACAGTTGTTCAATTCAGGGGTAGGGGAGCGTTCCAAGCGAGTGAAGGAAGACGGTAACGACTTCTGGACGCTCTGGAAGTGATTATGCCGGAATAAGTAGCGATAAAGCAGGTGAGAAGCCTGCTCGCCGTAAACCCAAGGTTTCCTGGGCTCCGTAAATCCGCCCAGGGTCAGTCGGACCCTTAGACGAGGCTGAAAGGCGTAGTCGATGGATGACAGGTTAATATTCCTGTACCACTGCAAGGCGTTAATACCTAGGGGGGACGCGAAACAGAAAGCAATCACACCGACAGATGTGTGTGTACAAGCCCGAGGGCGGCATGGAGACAACATGCATAAACCCGGAGGTGACGTCGAGCCGCAAGGCGAAGTTGCTGGATGAATCGCCAAGAAAAGCCCCATAGGGAGTTTTGTAGTGTCCGTACCTAAACCGACACAGGTGGGTGAGGTGAATATCCTCAGGCGCTCGAGTGAACCGCTGTAAAGGAACTAGGCAATCTAACCCCGTAACTTCGGGATAAGGGGTGCCCATTGTGGTGGAGACCCTCGCGGTTGAAGCCTAGATGGGTCGCAGATAAATGGCTCTGCCGACTGTTTACTAAAAACACAGGTCTGTGCAAACTCCTAAAGAGGATGTATACAGACTGACGCGTGCCCAATGCTGGTAGGTTAAGAGGAGAGGTTAGCGAAAGCAAAGCTTTGAATCGAAGCCCCAGTGAATGGCGGCCGTAACTATGACGGTCCTAAGGTAGCGAAGTTCCTTGTCGGGTAAGTTCCGACCCGCATGAATCGCGTAACGAGTGGAGCACTGTCTCTACAGCGGTCTCGGCGAAATTGTAGTCGTGGTGAAGATGCCACGTTCCCGCGCCTAGACGGAAAGACCCCGTGAACCTTTACTGTAGCCTGATATTGGGGCTTGCTCTGTAGTGCGTAGCATAGGTGGGAGACGTTGATGCCAGGCTTCCGGGCTTGGTGGAGTCATTAGTGAAATACCACTCTCTGCATTGTAGGCTTCTAACGTGATCACGTGAATCCGTATCACGGACAGTGTCAGGTGGGCAGTTTGGCTGGGGCGGTCTCCTCCAAAAGAGTAACGGAGGAGCACGATGGTGCACTCAGCGCGGTTAGCAATCGCGCGTCGAGCGTAAGGGTATAAGTGCGCCTAACTGTGAGAGATATAGCTCAAACAGATACGAAAGTAGGTCCTAGTGATCCGGCGGATTCCGAGTGGAAGGGCCGTCGCTCATCAGATAAAAGGTACTCCGGGGATAACAGGCTGATCGCATCCAAGAGTTCATATCGACGATGCGGTTTGGCACCTCGATGTCGGCTCGTCGCATCCTGGGGCTGAAGGAGGTCCCAAGGGTTTGGCTGTTCGCCAATTAAAGCGGCACGCGAGCTGGGTTTAGACCGTCGTGAGACAGGTCGGTCCCTATCTGGCGTGGGTGTAGGATGATTGCGGAGTCCTTTCCCTAGTACGAGAGGATTGGGAAGGACGACCCTCTGGTGCACCAGTTATCACGCTAGTGGTATTGCTGGGTAGCTATGGTCGGAACGGATAAGCACTGAATGCATCTAAGTGCGAAGCTCTCTCCAAAACTAGTCATCCCAATGAGTCCCCTGGAAGACTACCAGGTTGATAGGCCGGCGGTGTACGCATGGTGACATGCTCAGCCAACCGGTACTAATCGGACCAACGGCTTAACCACCCTTTTCCATGCTTGCAGATCCCGCTCATCGGCTTTGCCGACGAGCCCGCTGCAACCATCGGAAAGACAGATTGCGTCTGCGTTCTTTCTGATTGTGACTCGATCCACCTTCATTCAACTCCGGAGCTCGCACCTCGTGCGGCTCCGGAGTCCCGTACTCCCGGTGACTATAGGCTTCTGGCAATACCCGTTCCCATCCCGAACACGGTCGTCAAGCAGAAGCCGCCGATGATATTGCATTGCGAGAAAGTAGGTATTGCCGGGGTCTCTCAGGCCCACCCTTCGGGGTGGGCTTTTTTTTTGGCCACGGGCCTGGCATCCGCTCACGACTCGAGCCTGTGAGCGTCCCTGTGATCGTCTCGGTCGGCGAGCTGCGGCGTCGCTTGGCTGCGAGTGCGTTTCATCGAGGTGGAGACGCGAGGTGGAGACGCGAGGTGGAGGTCGGGGATGGGGCCCGGAGGTGAGGCCCCGATGTGGAGCCGCGAGGTGGAGCCTTGGATCGGGGCCAGTGGTGGAGCCCAGTGGTCGGGAACTCCGTCCGGCGGGTGCTCGCTCGCTGCGCGGGGAACTAGCAGCGGCCGCAGGACCGGTTTGCCCTGACGTCCGCGGCTAACAAACGGTATGCCGAGCCAACTCTTGGCTCATTGGGCCAACTAGTGACTCACCGAGCGCAGGACACCGATCAGAACCCCGCGGATCTCGAGCTCGTCGACAATGCGCGGTTCGAGGTTGCTGTTCGCCGGCTGCAGGCGATATCGACCGCCTTCGCGGTAGAGCCGTTTCAAGGTTGCTTCTTCGCCTGGAAGGACCGCAACCACGGTCTCCCCATCACGCGCGTTCTGCCGGCGGTCGATGACGACCAGGTCGCCGTCCTGGATGTGGTCTTCGATCATCGAGTCCCCACGGACACGCAATAGGTAGATGTCGCGGTTGCTCGGGAAGAGCTCCGTCCAATTGACGTCCTGAGGGGTTTCGAGCGCCTCGATCGGTGCTCCTGCCGCGATCGTGCCCACGATGCGGAGCGTGGAGAGATCCGGACCGGAACTGGTCTCGGGTGGCGTCGAATCCAGGGGAGCTGGGACTGGTGATAGTCCTCGGCTGATGTTGCGCCCGGATCGATTGAGAAGGCCCTTCTTCTCGAGCTCGGCGACATGCCCGAAGATCGTGACCCTGTTCACCCCGAAGTGCTGTGCGACTTCGTCGAGTGTCGGCGACATGCGCTGCTCGCGGCAGTAGCCGATGTAGAAATCCAGGATCTGCCGTTGACGCTTGGTCAGTGGGGGGGCGGACATGGGGTGCTTGCGGCCTTGGGTTCCTTCAAACGAGGAAGGTCATGGCGATCAGCGAGGAAAAGAAGAGCAGGGAGAGCAGCGGATTGTCCACCACCTGCTGGAGCCGTCGGTGAAAGCGGGCTCTTTCAGGCTGCCCTGCGAGTCCGCCGCGCGGTTCGCAATCGGTCGAGGGCGCACGCCGGGCCGGCGCTGGTTGAGCAGTCCGGCGAACGGAGGGAGTCAGGCGCCGCTGGCGCGAGAGTTGGCTTCCCAGGTCGGCGCGGAAGGCAAGGTTCCGTTCGCGTTGGGCGGACAGGTTCCCGAGTCCAGGGCCATCTTCAGGCGTACGGTGCGTTGACGCGCCGGAATCCGTGAGGGGGCGGAAGGCGGTGGCCGCCGCTCGCCGAGGCGAGGTGCCGATCGGATGAGTGGCGCGTTCGATCAGGATGGTGGGTTTCATGTCCGGTGCCTCACTTCCAGTGCCGAAGGCCCGGTGCCTGGTGTCCGGTGCCTGTGTTGGGATGCTCGGAAGCCAGGGGTCCTGGGGGAGGAGGAAAGGGCCCCTGGCTCCGAACAGAAGGCGAATCTACCGGCTGTGGCCGACCAGAACAAGAGCAAAATCAGGGAAATGTTAGGGTCACCCTTCGTGACGCCCCTGTGTGGCTCCCTGATGGCGCTCGGCGGACCTTGGCCCGGTTGACTGCGCGTCCACGACCGACGGGGGTAGTTCGACCACGACGGCCCCCAGCGGTGGGGTCTTTCGCGTCGGCGCGCAGTCAACCAAGCCAGGGTCCTTGGGCTGCGAAAGTGCCGTGGGTGTGCTACGAGCCAGGCCGCGCCGGCTCAGGCGCCGTCAGCCCACTCACGCCGGCGGCTGGCTCGCACGAACCCACACACGAACCCATACAGGCGGACCCTCGATCCCGCCCTCCCTCGGGTTCGCGGAGCCAACCCGGCCAAGATCCGTTGATAGCATTGGCGTTTCTCCTTGGCGCAACAGCACCCCATGCAGCGCTGGCTCGCGGGATTCGACCCCCGGACCGTCCCGCTCTACCACTTCGACGTTCTGGTCGTGGGGGCCGGGATCGCGGGCTGCGCGACGGCGATCGAGGCGGCTCGGCGGGGCGCGCGGGTCGCGCTGCTCGCCAAGAGCGATCTTGATGTCAGCAACACGTGGCATGCCAAGGGCGGCCTGGCCACGGTCCTGGGGCCGTCCGACTCCTTCGCCTCGCACGTGCGCGACACCCTCGAGGTCGGTTGCGAGCTGTGCGAGGAAGACGTCGTCGAGGCCGTGGTCGCCGGCGGCCCGAGCGGCGTCGAATTCCTGATCGAGCTCGGCGCGAAGTTCGATCGCGGCCGCGCCGGCGAGCTCGAATTGTCCCGCGAGGGCGGGCATGCCCACGCGCGCATCCTGCATGCCGGCGGGGACTCGACGGGCGCCGAGATCCAGCGGGCGCTCGCCGAGGCGGTGCAGCGCCAACCGGGCATCCACGTGTTCCTGCGCAGCTTCGTCGCCGACATCCTGTCCTGCGAGGCCGGGCGTGCTTGCGGAGCGGTCGTGCTCGACCAGGACCGCCGCGCGGTCGGTTTCCTCGCGCGCGAGGTCGTGCTCGCGACCGGCGGTGCCGGACAGCTCTATCGCGAGACCACCAATCCGGTCATCGCGACCGGAGACGGCGTCGCGCTCGGCTTCCGGGCCGGCGCGGCCGTGCGCGACCTCGAGTTCTTCCAATTCCACCCGACCTGCCTGTACATCGCGGGGGCCGCGCGCGTGTTGATCAGCGAGGTCGTGCGCGGCGCCGGCGGCGTGCTGCGCGACCGCCACGGCAAGCGCTTCATGCCCGACTACCACCGCGACGCCGAGCTGGCGCCGCGCGATGTCGTCAGCCGCGCGGTGTTCGATCGCATGGTTGCGACCGGTGACACGAGCGTGTACCTGGACCTGCGCGAGCTCTCGACCGATCCGCATACGCTCTTCCCCGGCATCAGCACGATCTGCCGCTTCTTCGGCATCGACATCGCGCGCGACGCGATTCCGGTGCGGCCGGGCGCGCACTACATGGTCGGCGGACTGGCCGTGGACCGCGAGGCGCGCACGAGCATTCCCGGACTGTCGGCCGTCGGCGAATGCGCCAGCAGCGGACTGCACGGCGCCAATCGCATGGGGTCGAATTCGCTGCTCGAAGGGCTGGTGCTCGGGCGCGCCCTCGGCGAGCGCATCGCCCGCGCGGCCGACGGCGCGCGCGCGCCGGTGCTGCCGAGCATCGCGAAGGGGCGCAGCGCGCGCGAGTCCGCCGGTTTCCACGTCAACCTGGTCGACGTGACCTATTCGCTCAAATCGCTGATGTGGCGCCAGATGGGCGTCACGCGCGACGCTCAGGCGATGGCGGACGCGCTGCAGAAGATCGAGCTGTGGTCGCGCGCGGTCGAGGAGCTGGCTCCGGTGACCATCGAGACCTGCGAGCTGCTCAACATGCTGTGCGTGGCGCGCCTGGCGACCCAGGGCGCGATCGCGCGCCAGGAATCGCGCGGCGTCCACCAGCGCACGGACTTCCCCGAGCGCGACCCCGCCTGGCGCGTGCACACGCAGCAGATCGCCAACATCGAGGGAGCCTCGATCGTCGGCACTCGGATCCAGCGCACGCCGGTGGGCGCGCCCCTGCCGGTGGCCTGAGCTCGCCCGCCGCGCACGACTCCGCTGCTGCTGGTACGATCGAATCCGCGCATGCATCGCCTTCCGCCGCCGTCCGCCGCCGCCCTTTACGGCCGGCGCGAGCGATGAAACGCTCAGGACATCCGACGCAGCGCGAGCGCGAACGCGTGCTGGTCTGCGGTGTGCTGCTGCCGGGGCAGACCGAAGAGCACGACGGCGCCCTGTCGGAGGCGCGCGGGTTGGCGGCCGCGGCCGGCTGCGAGGTCGTGGGTCCCGCCGTGCTGCAGCGGCGCGAGCGCGCGGATTCGGCCACGCTGCTCGGCAAGGGCAAGGTGCAGGAGGTGCTCGAGGCGGCACGCGAGTTCCATCCGGACGCGATCGTCGTCGACAACGACCTCACGCCGGGACAGGCGCGCAATCTGGAGAAGGCCTGGAGCCTGCGCGTCGTCGATCGCTCCGAGCTGATCCTCGACATCTTCGCTCGCCGCGCGGCCACCAAGCAGGCGCGCCTGCAGGTCGAGCTCGCGCAGACCGAGTACCAGTTGCCGCGGCTGAAGCGCATGTGGACGCACCTCGAGCGCTTCGAAGGCGGCATCGGCATGCGCGGCCCGGGCGAGACCCAGCTCGAGACCGACAAGCGCCTGATCCGCAAGCGCATCCAGGCACTGCGCGAGGAGCTGTCGGAGATCGAGCAGCGCACGCGCCGGCAGGTGCGCCTGCGCGCCGGGCAATTCACCGTCGGATTGGTCGGTTACACGAATGCGGGCAAGTCGACCTTGCTGAATCGCCTGACCGGGGCGAGCGAGCTCGCCGCCGACATGTTGTTCGCGACGCTCGACACACGCACGCGCGCGTGGCAACTGCCGGATGGGCGCAAGGTGCTGCTCTCCGATACGGTCGGTTTCCTGCAGCGCCTGCCGCACCACCTGGTCGCGTCCTTCCACGCGACCTTGGAGGAGGCGCTTTCGGTCGATCTGCTGCTGCACGTCGCCGACGCCTCGCACCCCGACGTGGTCGCGCAGGTGGAAGCGGTCGAGTCGGTGCTGCGCGAGGCCGGTCGGCTGCGACCCGCCGACGTGCTCGTGCTGAACAAGGTGGATCGGCTCGACCCATCCCATCCGGTGGGTGAGCGCCTGCTCGGCACCGAACAGGAGGTCGTGCGCGTGTCCGCGCGCAGCGGCCGCGGGCTCGACACGCTGGCCAAGGTCGTGATGGCGCGGCTCGATGCGCGCTCGGCGATCGTCGAGGTGGTCGTCCCGTTCCGTGCCGGGCGCGAGCTGGCGCGGCTGCGCGCCGAGGCGGTCGTGCTGGCCGAGAAGGTCGCCGAGCAGGGCCTGTGCCTGGAATTGAAGCTGCACCCGTCCTCGGGCCAGTTGCTGCGCGACATAGAAGCGAGCGGGGGCGAGGTGCGCTCGCTGCGGGCGCCGCGCGAGCACGGGCCGGAGTTCGTCGACGGCGAGCGCTGGTGGTGCGCGCCGGCCGAGGCCTGACGCAGCGGGCAAGCCGGCGGCGCGCGCAGGCTACGGCGCCGGCGGCAGCGCGAGCAGCTGTCCGGCGCTCAGTTGCGACGGATCGGCGAGCTTGTTGTGGCGCGCGACGAGATCGAGCAACTGCCGGTCGGCTCGGCCGTAGTGGCGGCGCACGATCGAGTACAGCGTCTGCCCCGCCTCGACGGTCCAGCGCGCATCGAGGGGAGCGGTCGGCGGTGTCGGCGCGACCGTTGGGGTCGACGCGGAGGACTGCGGCTGCACCTCTCCCTGCGGCTGCGGTTGTTGCTGCTGCTGCGGCAGCACGGGCGCGGGAGGCGCTGCCGGGGAGGGCGAGCCGGGCTCGTGCGCCGGCTTCGGCGGCCGCAGCGCGCCGCCGGCGGGCCGGCCGATCAGCACCGCGCTGGACGTGCCGACCGCCGCATTCGCGGCTTGCTGTCGCTGCAACCCGAGCGCGGCGCGCTCGCGTTCGCGGGCTTGCAGCAGCTCATCGTCCAGGCGTGCGTCCCACAGCCACACGAGCGCGAACAGGCAGCCGAGGATGCCCAAACCGATCGAGACGCGCAGCGGCCAGCCGCTCACGCCGGCGATCGTAGCGGCCGCGGCGGCCAGCGGCCAGTTTCGCGCGCGGAGGCGGCCCGCGAACCGCGCCCCGAAAGGGGCGCACATCCCGCTGCGCTCAGCTCGCCGTGCTGGGAGTGGCGCTGGGCGGTTCGGCGGCCTTCCGCGCCTCGCTGCGCCGTTCCAGCCACAGCACGACGGGGCTGGCGATGTACACGGTCGAGTAGACGCCCGAGATCATGCCGGCCAGCATCGCGTAGCAGAAGCCTTCGAGCGCGTTGCCCGTGCCCCAATTGAACACCAGCATGATCCCGACCGACAGGAACACCGTCGCCGAGGTCAGGATCGTGCGCGAGAGCGTCTCGTTGATCGAGATGTCGAGCACCTCGCTGAGCGGCTTCTTGAGTCGCGGCAGGTTCTCGCGCACGCGGTCGAAGATCACGATCGTGTCGTTGATCGAGTAGCCGATGATCGTCAGGAAGACCGAGATCATCGTGATGTTGATCTCGGCGGGCACGAGGTCGAGGTGCAACGCGACCGCGCAGGCTCCCAACGCGATCAGCACGTCGTGGAAGACCGCGACGATCGCGCCCCAGCCGTACGAGTATTCGGCGAAGCGGACGCGCACGTAGATCAGGATCGCGAAGAGCGACAGCAGCACGGCCAGGATGGCCTTGTTCGTCAGCTCGCCGACGACCTGCTTGCTGACCGTGGCGGACTCGGCGATCGGCGAGGCCAGCACGAACAGGTTCCCGGACGAGTCCTTGACCGGGGCCGCCGTCGATTCGGACTGGAAGGCCTTCTCGATCGCCAGGCGCAGGTCGGCTTGATCGGGGATGCTGGTCAACACCGCCTTGACGTGGTGGAGATTCGGACGATCGGCATCGCGCGTGACCGCGACGTCCTTGAGCAACGCGACCGCGGACAGGCGCGCCTGCACGTCCGCCTCCAGGTGCGGTCCCTCGAAGGACAGGCGCACCTCCGTCGCGGGCGGCGTCGCCGCGGTGTCGAGCTTCTCGATCTCGACCGGCCCGCGCTGCAGGATGCCGGCCAGCGACTGGCGCACGGTGGCCTCGAATCCGGCGACCTGGGCCGACTCGTCGGCATCCGAATCGGTCTTGAACGTGATGCGGAACGCGGTGTAGCCGCGATCACCGACCGCGGACTCGGAGACGGCCTTGACCTCGGAGCTGCCGATGTCGCCATCGATCTTGGAGACGACGGCCTGCACGGCGTCCCGGCTCATCGGCTCCTCGGTGCGCAGCATGACCGTCCCGCCGCCGAGGAACTCGATGCCCAAGCGCTCCTTGTTCGGCAGTGCGAAGAACAGGCCCAGTCCGGTCAGGATCACGAGCGTCGACCCGATCACGCAGACCTTCGCGCGCGACATGAACTGGTAGTTCGCGTCGGCCATCCAGCGCCCCATCTGGAAGCGCTTGAGGCCGCGCTCGAGCGCGTAGTGCACGAGCACGCGCGTGATCACGAGCTGCGCGAACAGCGTCGTGAAGATGCCGATGCACAGCGTGACGGCGAAGCCGCGCACCGGGCCCGAGCCGACGTTGTAGAGGATGAAGCCGGCGATCAGCGTCGTCACGTTGCCGTCGAAGATCGCGCTGAATGCCTTGTCGAAACCGTCCTTGGCCGCCTGCTTGACCGCCTTGCCCGATTCGGATTCCTCGCGAATGCGGTCGAAGATCAGGATGTTGGCGTCGATCGCCATGCCGATCGTCAGGATGATCCCGCCGATGCCGGGCAGCGTCAGCGTGGCGTCCATGAAGGCCATGCCGCCCAGGAGCAGGACCCCGTTGCACAGGAGCGAGATCGACGCGAACACGCCGAGCAGTCGGTAGTACGCGATGATGAATCCGCACACGACGACGAAGGCGGAGATGCCGGCCCAAATGTTGCGCTGGATGTTGTCGGCGCCAAGCGTCGGTCCGACGCGCTCCA
>Ga0194120_10000268_pt1 | contig 95201 bp, 73 predicted proteins | sample TA2MahCa65mmetaG_FD_148642 | JGI IMG/M metagenome (GOLD analysis project Ga0194120, IMG submission 148642) | Freshwater microbial communities from Lake Tanganyika, Tanzania - TA2015019 Mahale Deep Cast 65m | ecosystem: Environmental > Aquatic > Freshwater > Lake | place: Tanzania: Lake... | reverse complement strand
GCAGTACAGTTAGTACTTTCTACTACTTCAAATAGTGGTACAGGTGAAACATCAGGAATTGAGTTTAAATATAATAACGGTATTGTAAATGACGGAAGAGCGGCACGAATTCTAGCTTCGGTTCGTGCTGGAGGTGGTGGTGATATTCTTTTTGAAACCACTTCAGGCGGGTCATCAAGTTATACAACTAAAGCTAAGTTGACTCGTGAAGGTCTTCTTGGTATAGGTACAGATACTCCAGAATCTATTTTACATCTTAATAAAGATGACTCTGGTAAAAATGTACCTATGCTTACTTTAACAAATAAAACATCTGCTGTAAATACCGCTGTATCTATTGATTTCGGCGTCGATAACAGCACGGCTGCTGATGGCGCAGGTAATGCACAGATAAAAGTAATCAATGTTGGATCAGGTAATAAAGCTGATATTGTTTTCTCTAATTATGATGGTTCATCTTTAGTAGAAACGTTGAGACTAGATGGTAAGACTAGAACGGCTAGAGTCGGTATAGGTCAAATAAAGGACTTAGAGGCTCACTGGGTTATTTATGGTTCTGGATATCCTGGAAGCGGCGATTCTAGTTATATTCTTACTTATGTAATAATACCCATTAGCAGGGATGGTATCATGGGGACAAGTGCAACAGTTTCAATAGATAGGCAAAATCTCGGAAATGATATTGGTAGAGTTCAACTAAGCTGGTCTGCTGTACCAGGGGCATTTACATATAAAGTATGGCGCACCCGGAACGGAAGTAATTATTCTGAGTTTTTAATATACTCTGATGGAGCTACAGCCTATTTAGATGGTGGTGGTTCAATAGATAGTACAAGTCCACCTTCTGATAATTCAGAAAGTCTTGTAGCTACTACAGCAAGATTCGGTTCTGTAGTTATTAGCCCTACTACTACAAAGGGTTTGGGGTGTCGTAAACAGGTACAAAATGGCTTTGGTTTACCAATTTCTGGAGTTTCTACCGATTATACTACAGTACAATTGCAAGAAGGTATGGTTCAAGGATTCATGACAAAATTAGAGTATTTAAATGTTCAGGGGCTTGAGGTAAAAATATGGAGAGTACCACCTAATTCCTGGCAAACGAATCCTGCTGATTTACTTTACCATTCTGGTAGCCCTAATAGACATAATGCAAACCCGAATGCAAATCCTGTAACTACCGAGGTAGATGCCGTTCCGTTTGAATTGTGGGGATTATCTGATGGTAATATATATGTTCAAGTTGTTTCAGGATCATTTGCCGCATATGGATTAAAATTTACTTCCGTTAGGATTATATAAATAATAAGATGGCTACTATCACTAGGGATAAGTGGAACGGTTTTGGAAGAATAACAGTCAGTAATTTTTCTGGGTACGCTACATATAGTTATATAATAGACGTTTATTATTATAATGATTCAGGCGTCTGGACTTTATTGGCTACTCATGATCTTAACCCAGCTAGCCCAGACTCAACATACCCTATTACTGGTCTACTAGAAAGGCTGTATTATGTTAATATAGATTACGTACTTGGCTCTAGTCGAGTAACTGAAGGAAATCCTAATAGACCAACTTATATAGATTTAACACCCCCCACTATTAATTGTACTAAAACAGTAAATTATGGTGGATATTTACATTGGAGTATATCAGCAACGGATACTTCTGGTGTTGCGTCTGTTTGGACCAATTTAAAAATGGGATCTAGTAGCGTTACTACAAATCAAATTACTACGACGCCTGCATTTACAAGTAGAGAAGTTTCAGGACTATCCGCTGGAACTTATACAATAGAAGCAAGTAGTACTGATAATATATTTGGTAATCATACTGGTGTTTCTAATACAGACTCCTATACATTTCCAGATATTCCACCAGCACCAACGGTAAGTAATCCAACCAGGTCTGCCTCTAATCAAGTAATTACATTGTCTTTACCTTCATTTTCAGGTACGACGGGTGCAGGCGCTAGATATAATGTTAGAGCCTCATGGACAGGGTATGATAGCGGTTGGATTGATACTGACTCTACTTCTTGGACAGCACCAAGTAATCCGCCAATAAACACAACAGTTACGTTTGAAGTAAAAGCAGAAAATTATACAGGAAAGAGCGGCGTTACTTCTAAAACAATAACTTCTTGGGTAGGACCAAATGCTCCTAATACACCAACGTTAAGTAATATCACTGATACATCTTTAACGGTTAATTGGTCAGGAGGGGGTGGTCAATCTGGAGGGCTGACTAGTTATAGATTTCAAATGCATAGACAAAATGGCTCTAATTGGGATTTGGTAACTAACGTAGATGTTGGATCAGCTATCACTAGAGATATCACAGGACTTTCTTCAAATAATACATATAAATTTACTGTGATTGCAAATGATAGTGGTGGTTTTAGTAATTCCTCATTTGTCACTGTTACTACTAGGAGTAGTGAGTTTGTATGTAGGTCAGCGTCGTTTAGTTTTGATCCACAAAAAAGAGTTTATCCAAGATTTTCTAAAAGAAAGTACCCTAAAGATAAGTAAAATATCTATTATAGATTTACAGTAAAAATTACTATCATAATAATAGTATACTATGAATTTTGATTAGGAGTTTTATTTATGTCACAAATAGAAAATTTTGTCGGTAGTCTTAAAAAACCAGAGACGTTAGTGTTAAATAGTTTTAGGATAGAGGAACTTTATGTATCACCTAATAAAAAAACAGCTAAGCTGACAGTGAGTAGTGGCGTTGATGTAGATGGCGTTTATACGCCGGTAAAACTACTTGGAAGTTTTGAGCTAGATGAAACTCATTTTGCTGATATAGAAAATGATATAAATAATGTAGTTAGTACATTATTTGGTAAATTACAGGAAGCGTTTAATGATGTAGAAAAGGAAACAAATGATCTTGATGTAGATAAAGTAACAGAACCAGAGTTAGTATAAGATTATTTTTTATGGATAAACAAAATTTATTAATAATATCAGAGGCACCGTTTTATCAATCTGGTTACTCGCAGGTAGTAAGATATTTTGGTAAAGCATTATCAGAACAATTTAATATTGGTTTTTTTTGTTGGAATTGGTATGGATATGGCCCAACGGTTCATGAAGCAACGGAACAATTTGATTATAATCCAGAATTATACCATATAATAGGAGGTAATAGATTTGGTATAGAAATTATTGAGAGAGCTATAGATTCCTTTAATCCGCAAATTATATTAATGGTGGGCGATACCTTTATGTTTTTGTCAAATTATGAAAAATTGTTACAAAAATATAAAGGTAAAATATGTCAGATACTTTATTTTCCTGTAGATAGTGATAGGTTCCCTTTAAAATGGGTTCCATTTTTGAGTAGTTTAGATGGGTTAATAACGTTTACTGATTTCGGTTTTAATGAAATAAGAAAAGTTTCAAATTTAGAGCCTACAATTGTAAATCATGGTGTTGACTCTAGTGTGTTTAAAGTAGTTAGTAAGGCTGATAAGGAGTCTATAAGAAAATCCGTTATACCAATATTTGATGGCAAGTTTGTTATTTCTTGGGTAGGAAGAAATTTTATTAGAAAAAGTCCCCAATCTTTTTTTGGTGCATTGAATATATGGGAAAAAGATCTTGGGGGGATACCCGATGATGTTTTAGTTTATATGCATACTGCATTTGATAATGATCCAGCAGGATTTCCTTTAAGTGAAGTACTAACAAGAGATTTTCCGTCTCTTAATAATAGGGTGTTTTATCCTAATAATTTTGATGTTAATAATGGTGTAGGACAAGATATCTTAGCAAATATTTATCAGGGGAGTGATCTTTTTGTTAATACATCTATGGGTGAAGGGTGGTGTTTTCCAATAACAGAAGCCATGGCTTGTAAAACACCAGTTATAGCTCCAGCACATACAGCATGTGAGTATCAAGTTGGTTCAAACGAGGAGAGGGGGTTTTTAATTAAGACTGAGGGGCATATTTATGCTACTTATAATGTAGTGCAATATACTATAGATGAAGTTTCTTTAGCTAGAAAAATGAAATTTGTATATAATAATTATGATGTAGCAGAGAGAAAGGCAGAGGATGCTTATATGTGGGCTAGAGATCATGATTGGAGAATTATATCAAATCAATTCGTTGATGCTATAAATAAGTATTACTATAAATTTAAGGTGGACCTAACTAGTTCGTATGTAGAAATAATTTAATGAAGCAGGAAGTTCTATTAATTGCTCCATTATTTGATGGATCTGGTTATTCTGAAACTGGTATAAATATTCTTACTAACTTATACAAGTTAGGTAAGTATAAAATACAGTTAGAACATTACCATAATTATAATCTAAAAGTTGACTTGCCAGATGAGAAAATTAGTATAATTAATGAGACATTTTCTAATAAAATAGATAGATCAAAAGCAATATCAATACAAATTTCTGCTCCATTTGAGTGGAAAAGATATTGTGGAAAGAATATTGGTTATGGAATGTTCGAGACTGATAGAATACCTAAGGAATGGGTTCCTGCTTGTAATGGAATGGACGCTATAATTGTTCCATCTGATTTTAATAAAGGAACATTTTCTAAACGTGACATTAGTAAACCTATATATGTAGTACCAAATGGTATTAATCATGATATTATGAAGAGAGAAACCCCTTCTTTTGAAATATTTAGGGATAAAAAATATAATATATTATCTGTAGGAACTTTTCAATATAGAAAAGGGTGGGATATTTTATTTTCATCATATTTAAAGACATTTAAGGATATTGATAAAGTTAGGTTAATAGTTAAACCGTTTGTAGATAGTACAGATTCAGGGGATACTCAGATAAATAATTTAAAAAACATGGTAAATGATCTAAGGTCTAGGTTTAATTCGTATAAACCGGAGATATGTTTAATAAGATCATATTTACCAGATCACAAGTTAGCTAGACTTTACAGATCAGCTAATTTATTTGTTCTTCCGACATTTGGGGAGTCTTGGGGATACCCAGCTTTTGAAGCCGCAGCTTGTAAGGTTCCTTTGGTTATAACAGGGTGGTCTGCTCCAGCCGAGTATTTAAATAATGATATGGCTAATCACATAAAATATTCAATGATAGGATTAGATAGTAAATACATGTCATTTCATCCTAGTTTTGTTGCCGCTGGTAATGATGGTGACCATATGTGGGCACGACCAGATGAAGATCATTTATCAAGCATGCTGTTAGACTTTTATAGAGGTAGTAAGATTCCATTAATTAAGGTGGATAGGGCTTATAAATTTGTTCAAAAATATAAATGGGAAAATTCCGTTAATAAGATATCAGATATTATAGATAATCTTGTAAAAAATTAGAAATTTCTGCTTAATATAACTTAACATAACGTCTTAACTATTGTTAGCCTTTTAGATGGTTCACTAGTTGATATAATTAGCTAAGGAGCAGAGGTTTAGTCTAGGTGGTGGGACAAGCTCCTTTAGAGGTTTTGTAAAATGGAAGATTCTGTAAAAAAGTGGTATTTTGATCCAAAGGCGGTTAAAATAGAGCCGCGACCAGCTATACATGATCCACTAAGTAATGAATCATTTTTTTTCTTACCAGATCTGTATAGAAATTTACTGTCAAATATAAAAAAGAATAAAAGGATTTTCCGTAGAAGACGGAGAATTTAGGTAGAAATTTTCTAATCTCCTCACCTATCATTAGTATAGGTGAGGAGATTTTTTTATGTCTACAGATCTTGGTAAAGAGTGGAAAAAGGGATCAGATATTTTATCTGATGAAGAGATTAACAATATAATGGATGAAACAATGAATACTGTAGCTGATGTCGATGAGTCAGTGGTGCAGCTTGGTCCCTTGTTTGTTGATGAAAAGCTTTTTGATATTCATACTAAACTTCAAAAATTAGAGAAATTTTTGTCTAAAATTAAAAAATCTACTATGGTTATAAAGAGAGCTAAAAATCTTGCTGATTCTGTTTTAAATATTAAAAAACAAGAGGTAATGCTAAGTCATCCAAAAGCTAAGGATATAGGCTATCAAAACCAAAAGGAGTCATTTGCATTATCATTACTTAAGGATAATGTAAAGGAATTAAGTATCTTACAAGATATGTTGATAACACATGCTACAGCTTTGGATATGGTAGAGAATCAGATAAAGTATTTGAAGGAATCGAAAGATACTTTAAAAATACATCTTAGGATTTTGGAATCTAGGATACGTCTTGGGGAGGTGCCAGCTTCTTCTCAGCCTGATCATCCTTTAGTTCCTAGAATAGTAAACAGTGTAATACCAAGTAGTAAAAAAGAAGATTTAAATAAAGTTAGAGAAATAGCAGATGAGGATCTTGATATAGAGGCGTTATTTGGTAATATTTCCACTAAAAGTAATATACCAGATAGTGAAGATATAAAACTTGGCGACTTATCTGATACTTTAAAAAACCTAGATTCTTGGTACGACTAATTGATCTTTAACTTGATCATGGTGCGGTTCTATAATTAATAGAAAGAGCGGTAGATACGCATAGACAAGAGAGGTAAAAATGTCTGATTTTCTTATTGATTTAGATGGTTTTAGTGACGAAACCATTAAAGGTACTGATGTTGAAAAATATGTAGGGAAAAAGGGTGTTACAGATCGTTTGGGCCTAATTTATCATAGAGTACCATTATCAGAGATCCCTAAAGATAAACTAGCTTCCATTAAACAGAAGCTAGAGTCAGGGGAGATAGAGAGATCTAAAGTAAATGGTGTAGAGTATATTAATCAATTGAAGCCCTGGGCTGCTAGAGTTCACTATGATGATAAATTTGGTCTTAACTACTTCTTTTGTTTATCTACCCCAGGTAAGAAAGAGGTTTGCTGTGAAAAATTTGGACAACCTAAGGTTAGAATATCTGTAATTGTGGCTCACTATGCTACTAATAAGGATGGAAAATTAAATGCTCCGATGAGTTATAATTTAAAGCCCTGGGTGTTTAATGAGCAAAAATATACTTCACTTAAATCTAAGAACGCTGAGTTTCCACTTCTTAGTAGAGATATTTTAGTTACTTGTAAAGAGGATCAATTTCAACAGCTTGATTTTACTCCTTGCAAGGACTCTGCCTGGAGAGCAAATAAAGATCTAGAAAATGCTGTATATGAAGAGTCACTATCATTATATGCAGCAGCAGAAAGGGCTTTAGGTAGAGAAAGAACACTTGATGAGGTTAATGAGGCTATGGGCATTGCTTCTGGATTAGTACCTACAGATAGTGATAGTGTTGATTTATCAAGTATCTTAGCTGAGTTTGGTTCGGTTTAGGTTTGGTGGAGGGAGGGATCTGGTAACAGATCCCTCTAAATTTTTATGTTGGTAATGGGAATAGATCCGTCATTGACGGGTACTGGTGTTGTTCTTGTTAATGAAGATCATGGTGTTGTAGAGGCCACTAAATTTACTACTGATGCGGGGGAAATATTATTAAAAAGGGCTATATACATAGCTAGTAATATTGAGGATTTCTATAAAAAGTATAATCCTGATGTGGTTTCTTTAGAGAGTCCTACATTCGGTTCATTTACATCTGAAACAATGAATGTTCTATTTAATTTTATACTGAATGTTTTTTTAAAAAATAAAACATTTGTGGTATCTCCCGCTCCTTTACAAGTACATTCATATATAAAAGGGTGGATGAGAGAAAACGGATACGTGGCTCCAAGTAAGGTTGAAAAAAAGCATATAAGGCAGGCTATAATAAATAAGATAGGTATCAAACTTAGGAATGATGAGGCAGATGCCTATTGGATTGCTTTAATTGGTTTAAATTTAAAAAAGACTATAGACGATCATAATTTTATTTTATCTTTATACCCCTATGAAACCGAATTGTTTCTTTCTAGAAAACTAAACGGTAAGAAGATCCCTAAGGGTATGTATTATAATAAAAATACCTCATTTTACGACTTCAGTATGGAAGCCTACCAATTTATTTAGGAGGATTATATGTCAAGACAGAGGGCCTTATCTCTTATAATGAAAGATTATAAGTCCATATTTAGGGAGGACTTCGATACACCAAAACCGGTAGAGGTTATATCAACTGGATCTTTAATTATCGATAAGGTAACCGGGGTGGGTGGTATCCCAAAAGGAAGAATTACAGAGATTACAGGAGATTTCAGTACAGGTAAAACTACATTAGCTCTTTCTGTAGCTTCTAGTGCCCAAAGACAAGGTTTGTCTGTGGCATTTTTTGATTATGAACATGCTTTAAGCAGAAATTACGCAAGAAAATTAGGTGTTGATTTAAGTCCGGAGTCGTTTTTACTTTTTCAGCCTAATACCTTAGAGGAGGGGGCAGACCTTTCTTGTGTTTTAATGGATGAGCAGGCAGTTGATTTAATAATTGTTGATTCTGTTGCAGCTATGAATCCAAAGGAGGTTTGGGAAAAGGATGCAGATCAAACTTTAACAATTGGTGCATTAGCCCGTGGGATGAATAAGTTTTTAGTAAAAGCTACTAAATTACTAAATAATAGTAATGTAACAATGCTTATGACCAACCAAATGATGGCAAAAATTGGTGCAGCTATGCCAGGAATGGGTCCACAAGAGACACAAAAAGGCGGTAATGCTTTAAAATTCTATAAATCAATATCACTACATTTTACTTTAATGAAAAAAGAGAAGGGTACAGTATATAGTGATTTGACTCATAAAAATGAGCAGGTAGAAGTTTATAATAAAGTAAAGGTAAAGAATACTAAAAATAAAGTAGCTGATCCATATAGATCTGGAGAATTATACATTAGATATGGGTACGGCTTTGATAACTATTTATCAGTATTAGATGCTGGCTCAAGTTGTGGGGTACTGAGTAAATCCGGTAGTACCTATTCTTATGAGGGCGTAAAAATTGGTGTAGGATTAAATGAATCTGCTAAAAATTTAGCTAAACCAGAAAATAAAAATATGTATGATGAAATAGTATCTAGTTTAAAGTGGGATCAAGTTACTAGTGATTATAATCCAGAAGATGAGATTACAGATGATGACGTTGATTTTGATGAAAACGATCCGGAAGGACAGGGATAAGTGACAATAAAGGTACACATATCTGATTTTCAGTCTATTGAAAAAGTAGATTTTGAGATAGATCGGTTTACCGCTCTTACCGGCCCATCAAATGCCGGTAAGAGCGCTATTTGTCGTGCAATAGAAGGTGCTTTGTTTAATAGGCGCGGTGATGACTTTGTACGTAAAGGAAAAAGTAGCTCAAAAGTTATTCTTGAGTTTGAAGATCATACCATAGAGTGGGTTAAAGGATCTAAAGATAACTATTATATAGTAGACGGGGAGCATTACGATAAGGTTGGAGGGGATGCTCCAGATATTCTCAAGAGTTTTGGTTTTGTAGATATAGAGGTAGGAAGAAAAAATATAAGACCTCAAATGGGCACTGATCAATTCAGTGTTCTGTTTCTTTTGAGGGAATCAGGTGCTACAATTGCTGATATATTTTCTATTTTAGGAAAATTAGATATTATTTCTTTAGCTGGTAAGGATTGCTTAGTAGATTTAAGGGAAGTAAAATCTTTAGTAAAAACTAGGCAGGATGATTTAGTAAAAGTAAATAAACAGGTATCTAGATACGATAGCTTTGATGATATTTTTAATGAAGGAAACTCTTTAACTTTAGATTTAAATATAATAGAAAAATGTAATAATGATTTAGTTTCTTTAAATACTTTATTAAATAATAGAAAATACTTAAATAAAGATATAAATTATTTAATATCAGTTAGTGATGTTAAAATTCCAGAAGAGATAGATCAAAATTTAATAGCATTAGTTAGTAAATTAGAGTCAATTTTAGAAAATAGAAATACAAATATAAAAACAATAGGTATATTATCTGACATTTCAAAAATAAAAATTCCGGAAGATTTTTCGGAAGATTCTTTGAAATCGGTTAAATTAATTAATCAAATACTTAAACAAAGGTCTAATTTATTATTGTATAATAAATTTTATAATAAATTGACTAAAGTTCTTATACCAGATGAGCCAAATACACAGGAATTTTCTATAGTAGAAAAAATGAGTAAGAATAGAAATGAGTGTTTGGAATCTATAGATCGTATATCCAAAGAGATATTAAGTATTGAAAATAAAATAGAGGATATACATGATGAGCTAGATTCATTGTTAGGTGATTTAGATACCTGTCCTGTTTGCGATCAAGAAATAAAGAAAAAAGTGGTAGTTTAGATGAGTAAGATATCTTTAGTTTTAGTAGGTGATTTACATTTTTCTGATAAACCAATGGTGTCTAGAATTGATAATTATGAGGATACTATATTTAATAAGTTTAGTCAAATAAGGGATATAGCGATTAAAAGTAAAGCATCTGCTATAGTTACAACAGGTGATGTGTTTCATGTTCCTTATGCGTATAAGGTACCTCATAAGTTAGTATCTAGAATGGTTAGAACGTTTTTAGATCTAGGGTGTGATTTTTGTGGTGTAGCTGGTAACCATGATATGGTTTATGGTCGAGTTGAAACATTAGAACACCAGCCTTTAGCCGTTTTAATTGAGTCAGGGGCCTTTAAAAGAGTTGATATTGACCCTGTATTGTATAAGTCAGGTGATTTGTGTGTTAAGGTATCGGGTATTTCATATGGTATGGGTATACTTGATTTAGAGGATAGGAAAAAAGAAAAAAATGTAGATTTTATGGTTTCTGTTATACATGATTTTTGTAATCCAGAGGGCGGAAATTTTTTCGGTAGTAATGTATGGAGTTATAAAGAGCTAGCAGAAACAGATGCAGACTATTTCCTTATAGGACATGACCATTCAGTAAAACCAGATTATAAAGTAGTAAATTGTTCTGGTATAGAGAAAATGTTTTCACAACCTGGCTCTTTAACTAGAGGTTCTTTAACAGAGGACGTTGCTGAAAGAGAGGTATTCGTAGATTTATTAGAGATAGAAAAAGTAAAGGGTAAGATATCCTATAAAACTACAAGAAAAAAGCTAAATATAGAGCCAGCAGAAAGAGTTTTTAATATAGAAAAATATGATTTAGCTAAAAAGAATGAGTCTGATTTTAGAGAATTTTGTGATAGGTTGTCTAATGATAGTATTTCTTTTAGTAATGCTGCTGGTGTAGTTAAACATACACTTGGATCAATGTCAATTTCTGGGGAAGTTAGAGAAAGAAGTTTACATTATCTTTTAAATCGTGGGCTATAATTACTAACAATGAGCGGAATAAATTTATCATTTCATGGTATGAAGGATTACTTAAGTTGTCCTAAGAAATATCACCTTAAATATATTAAAAGGCAAAAGCCAAAAGATCCTGAAAATAAGAAAAATGCTTTTTTTGGTAATTTAACAGCAGGACTTTTGGAAAACTGGATAAAGAGCGGTACGTATAAAAAACACGAGCTAGATTGGCTCGATTGGTTACCTGTAGAAACAGAGGCTATATCCAGTAAGCTTCTAGAAAGGGAGTATATAATATGGGACAGTGATAATGAGCTACCAGAGAATATAAATTTAGCTATTCATTGCATGCCTAAATGTTTTAATACCTTAAAAGAACAAGGTCTATTAGATGGTAAAGTTATAGCGGAAGCTAAAGCTAAGATTCCATATGGTTCTAATGAAATAAACGGTAGAATAGATTTATTGTCACAGAATAATAATAAGATTTTTATTCTAGACGGTAAAAGCGGTAAGAGTAGGGATAAATTTCTTGATAGTGACCAACTTTATTATTACGTAATAATTGTAAAAGCTAAGTTAGGTAATTGGCCAATAGAAATAGGGTATCAGTATACAAGGTTTGGGGATATTGATTGGTACGATGTTGATCCTAATATACTTGATGGGGTGAAATCTAAAATAATTAAATCATTTGAGGGTATAGAGAATGGGGTATTTGGTGCTACACCTTCAAATGATTCTTGTAGATTTTGTCCGTATAGAGAGGAATGTACAGATAAATTAATTAATAAAAGGACTAGAGAGTCTAATATAGGGTATGATTGTTTGGGTCAGGGATTGGGGAGTTTAGATTTTTGAACGATGTTCTTTATAGATGTTTAAAATGTGGGTTTTTAAACCATCCATCTTACTATAGTTTCTCCCCATTAGATTGTTGTAATTGTAATTCTAGAGGTAGGTTTGCTATATATGGTAGTACTAGTGAATTTTATAACTGGAAGCTTAGGGAAGATGTTTGTGAAATGCGTGATCATATTTCAGATTCAACTAAAAAGTTTAAACAGAGATTTAATAGTAATTTAGATATTATATTGAAAATGTGCTCAGCTTGTGAAAAAGAGTTCGTTACTAGCGGTAGTAATTGGGAAATTTTAAATAAGGAGAAATGAAAATGCAGACAATTGAGGAAAGAGTAATAGCAGCTAAAAAGCTTTTATCATCTTATATAGAGGATAAAATACGTAAAGAGGAGCAGCTAAAAGCTAAAAAAGAGCAATTAAACACTATTGATAGTCAATTAAGAGCAAAAGGAATTGATCCAGAAAAATTAGAAGAAATAAAGGATGAGAAAGAGAAAGATTTACTAAAGAAAGTAGAGGATTTTGAAAAAAAGACAGCAGAAGTAGGCAACAAACTTAGGGAGATACAGGAAGGGTTAGACGGTCTTACAACATGATAAAAGATTTATCTAGCTTAAGAAATAAGTCTGATAAATTAATAAAAGATTTGGTAAAAGAAAGTGGAAGAAGGGACCAGATTTTAGACAGAAAAAAATCTATTGAGGATGAGATTTTTAATTTAAATAAAGAGCAGGTATTACTACAGCAAACTTCTGAGGTTCTTAAGACACTTCTTGATAAAATGTCTGTTGAGAATATATCTAAGATAGAAAAGTTAGTTACTTTTGGTTTAAATACTATATTTGGTGATAAATATAGTGGTATAAAGTTCTTTATAGAGAGGTCTACTAAAAGGGACCAGTTAAATTATGATTTTATGTTGGAAGTAGATGGGGTTAAGGCCACTATTGATGGTAATTTTGGTGGCGGAATGGCCTGTGTTGTTAGCATAATCATGAGATTAATTTTAACAGTTAATTTAGGATTGTATAGATTTGTTGTATTGGATGAGTCTTTATCTGGTGTATCAGAGGAGTTTCAACAAAAAACAGCAGACTTTATTAGAGTTATAACTGAGCAATTGGGGTTAGATATTCTTTTAGTCACACACCAAGAGCAATTTGCTTTAGGTGCTAATAAAAGATATAAGTGTAATAAAGATGAAAAAAATGATAGGTTAATTATGAAAATTAACGATTAATATAGTGGTAATTAATTCCTATAATTAGATGTGTATGTAATGGGTTTTTAAATGAAAAGTGAAATAGAAATAAAGCATAAATATGACCAACTTGTTGGTAGACATTTAGAGAAGCTTTTTCAAAAACATTTAAGTTCTAAACCTTGGAACTGTACACATAATTACATGCAATCTGGTACTACTGTAGTTGATGGTAAAGTTAAAGTTGAGACTACCGGACTATGTATGTATAATTCAAATGATCCGAGAAAGTGGGAAGGCAAGATTTGTGAAACAGTAGCTGATTCTTATAAATGTCCATATTTTAACCCAGTAAAAGAAAAACAGCAGATATACGATGAGTATATGAAGGTATTAAATGATCCAGATTTGCTGCAACATGAGTACAGAGATTTATATATTTTACAGTGGGTTTTAGGGCCAGAGACTATTAAGATAGGAATTATTCAGAAAATTAAAAACTTTTTTATAAAATCTAAATCATATAAAGATACAAAAAATATACAGCTTAGTGGTAAAAATAACGGAAATAAAAATGGTTCTAGTGAGATGTCAGTGGAGGATATCTCTAAGGTATTATTTTCTTAATTTTTTATTTTCTTATTATTTATATCTAGTTAGGCACCTGTTTTTGAGTAGTGCCTATGTATTGGTACTAGATAATTAAGAGGATGCGTGAGATATGCCATTAAGTCCACAAGATGCTGAACATTCAGATCCATTTGCCGGTACAGGTTATTATACTTGGCCAGTAACTGGTGCTCAACCAGGTTTACAGACTCCAGCTACAAAAAGAGATGGGGGACACACAGACCCCTCCAATTCTCTTCCAAATATGGATCAACGCCCTATGGCAGATCCAACAGCTTCACGTACTGTTGGGCATCATTCCGACCCAGCTAATGCTCTTCCTAATATGACAAAGAGTATTAATCCTAGGGCTGGTATTACCGATGCTGAGAAAGCAGTTAATTACCACGTTAATTTACAAGAGCAATCATCTTTAGTTAAATTAATAAAATCTTTGGAAGATAGGCTAAATGTTACAGGTTTCGGTACTTCAGCTACCGTGGTTCATTCAGATGTAGCTGAGGAGAATTCAGTATTAAGAGATATCCCACTCTCTGGGTTATTACCCGGAGCCGGTACACCTGTACCAGAGGTACATTCTGATCCAACTCTAGAAACTAGTTATAGAACAGGTAGACCCTCTAAGCCCGCTAACTTTACTGGAACTCCTGGTAGAGATGGTAATACTAGATTGGTAACATTAACTTGGGATAGACCAGCAGCTTCCGAGAGAGTTATTTTCTGGGAAATCCTAGAAAAAGAGTCAGATGGTGTTTTTAGGCCAATAAAGATAGCAGCTTCTTATCCATCAGGTATAGTTAATAACCCAAATTATGTAATTAATACTACACCGAATAGCCTATTAAGCTATAATACAATTCTTCTAATGCCGGTAAATGGTAATCCAAGTATAACCCTTGTTAGAAACACTCAAGGTACTTACTCTTTTAAGGTTAGAGCTTTTACTACTGGAGGTATCTATTCTGTAGATAGTGATGCAGCAGATGTTCTGATTGATACCACTAACCCAGCTAATCCAACTAATGTGGCCTTGGCCGTAAATGCAGATACTAAAGTACCCACTGTTACCTGGACAGCCCCAGCAGATAATGATCAGATTAAAAACTTCACTGTTTCTATCAAGAAAGTAGGACCACCAGATACAGTTGTTGTTACGGCTCTTGATATAGCATCACCCTATGTCGGTGAGGCTATTGCTGATGCAGGAACTTATTATGCGGAAGTAACAGCTAGAGATAGGCAGGATAATGTTTCTGCTGTTGTTAAGTCCGCTAACGTGGTAGTAGCGATTTAGAATAATAAAAATTAGTAAGGATCTGGTGTTTTTATCTAGACACCAGATCCTTACTATAATTAGATATGTTGGAATTGACAACGTGGACTCAATCTGTAAAAGATTTTTTGAAAAAATACGGCACAGAGGCAGAAATATATTTAAGATCTCGTGGAGTAACTGAAGAAGAGCAGGATAAGTTTGATATAGGGTTTATAAAAAGATTTCAAAGAATTGATGGTGATTCTATTGATTCTATACTGTGGAATAAAACTTTTTGTAGTAGTAGATTTGAATCCAATAGATTAATATTTCCTATACATAACTTATCTGATAAGGTTAATTCTATAGTAACAAGGCCATTTAGTCATAAGCATTATATTAATTTTTTTCCAGAAAAGGCAGTAGATTTTGGAATATTATGGGGGTGGAAACAGGCTGAAGAGCATATATATAAATCTGGAAAAGTTGTTATAGTAGAAGGAATCTTTGATTTACTCTCTATACAAAAATTTATTCCAAATTCTTTAGCCGTTTTAACCAGAACGTTTACTGATGGTCAGTTAAATAAAATTTCATTTTTTGCAGATCATATAACTTTAGCTTTTGACAATGATGTTCATGGTGAAAGAGCTAATGCCATATGGGGTAAAGAATTACAAAAAAGAGGTTTTAATGTAGGAAATATAAAATATGGTTATCATGATCCTAATGACTGGTTTATGAAAGATCCGGTAGGAATGTCTAAAACGTTGTCAAAAATTTTTCAGTGAATTTGATCATTTATCAGTGCTATAATTAGATGAGGAAAACCTTTGTGGAGGAAATGTATGGTTAGTGTAGCTGATAACGTAAGTGAGAGCCTTGATTTTGAGGCACTTATAAAAAAGTTTAGTAAAACTAAAGAGGTAACAGAAGATAAGTACCTTTATCTAAGGGACTTTAGATATGTACATGATAAAGATTTAGGACACACTCTTGTAGATAGATCTAATAACGATCAGTACGTTTTATATGGCGATACACCGATTAGACAGCTTTGTAAAATAGTTAAAGTTCCATTTGATTTCCTAAAAAGGAATCCAAATTATCTAAATGATGATATAATGGATTTCTGGTTATCAGAGACTCTTAAACAAGCTGAAGAAAAAAGTAATGGTACACACGGAGATCATAAATTATTTCGAGTTTTTAAAAAGAATAGCGTAAATTATGTTAGGGCTATAGTGGATTATGATGTTTCTATTGTTAATAACATAGATATACTTGACTTAGTTAGAGATACTTTTAAATCAGCGGAGCTTACTTTCGTTAAGGGAACTGATTTTCTAGACTCTGTGTTAAATTTTAGGGTTTCTTTAGAGGAAAAGTTTGATCCTGGTGACGGTGAGGTATGTCATCTTGGTCTTCATATTAAAACATCTGAGCTTGGTGTTAGTAAGTTTGTATTGGATTCGTTGATTTATAGACCAGTTTGCGATAACGGTCTTATTGTAAAATATGGCGGTAAGCCGTATTTCAGTAGTAATTATAAAGGTGTAGCAACATCCGATCTTTCTGGAATTCTATCTAATTCATTAGAAAGAATGAACAATGATTTAAGTGTTAGTTTAGGTAATTTAAGAAAGTCTGTTGAAGAAAAAGTAACAAATTCTGATGTTCGTAGTTTATTTAATAAATTTAAAACTCAAAGGGGATTAAATCCAAAATTTATGGAAATGGTTGAAGGTAGGGCGTCTTTATCAGAAAATCTTTGGCAAGTAGTTAATAATATAACTAATGCTGCTAAGGAATTGCCTACAGATCAGAGAGTTAAATATGAAAGATTTGCAGGAGATCTTCTTCAATTAGATTTTAAAGTTAATTAGTAGAGTGCTAACTACAGAATCTCTTGCTTCTAAGTATAGACCGACTACACTTGATGGTGTAGTCGGTCAAAATAGAGCAGTAAGGGTGATAAAAACTATTCTGAAGAGGGGAGTTTATAGTACCGCATATCAATTTGAGGGTATGCGTGGTAATGGAAAAACCACTTTGGCTAGAATACTAGCTTGTGGAATGTTATGTAAAAATTTTAAAAATGACGGGAATCCTTGCTTAGTTTGCGATTCTTGTAAATCATTCTTAAATAAGAATCACCAGTCTTTTTATGAACTCGATGCGGCCACAAATAGTAGTATAGAGGATATAAAGAAGATAGTTAGTGATATTAAAAATAACTTAATAAGTGGAAGTAATTATGTATTTATAATTGATGAGAACCACATGATATCTACCGCAGGACAAATGGCCTTACTAAGGATGATTGAGGATGGCGGAGGTAACTTTTCATTTATATTTTGTACAACAGAAAGAGAAAAGGTTCTTCCTACATTATATAGTAGGTGTTTAGATATTCAAGTTGATTTTGTTGATGTTAATAACATAATTGATAGGCTTTTATTTATTTGTAATAATGAGAATATAAAATATGATTTGGAGGCTATACATAAAATAGCTATAATATCTAAAAATCATGTTAGAGATGCAATAATGATTTTAGATAAATTAAGTATTTTTGGTATAATAGATGATAATTTAGTTAGAAATTATTTTGATTTTGATACAAAGGAAATGTTTTTAGAGATACTAGCGTATTTATCTGTAGACATTAATAAAACACTTGGTATACTAAATAATTTATTATGTAGAAAAAATAGTAGAGATATTAGTTTGGGGATATCTAAAGCAGCACAGGATTCCTATTTATATGGAAAGAATGGTAGTGTTGGTAGTATAAGTAATGTTTTTATGAAAACAGTATATGATCAGTTTGGAGATAGCTTATTAGTAATATCTAAATTTTTTGGATCCCCCCCTCCATATCTATCACAAGAGGCTTTAATAGCAGATATATTATTAGTGGAGTCTAGAATGAGAGTTTCCGCTCCATTATATGATTTAATATCTAGTGGACCATCACCATTACATAATTTTATTAAGTTTAACAGTGATTCATCTAGTCAAATTAAAACCGATCTTTCTTTAGAAGAAAAAGCTAGAAAATCTAATAATTCAGATCATATAAATAATAAAAAGTTAACAAAGGATCAATTCGCAAGCCTTTTAGGTGGGAGTGTGTTAAATGAGTGATGGTAATAAAAAAGGTTGGTTTATAGCTCAGTTATCATATGCTGGCGAACAACAAGCAGATAGCTTAGTAGCTAAAGAAATTAAGGATAAGATAGGGGATTGTGATATATTTTTTCCCTCCTATAAAGAGGAGGTTGACGGCTTTCTTATAAATAAAACACTTATACCAGGTTATGTCTTTATAAGAATGTGTGAGAAAATATCAGATCCATTTCAATTAGAAACATCAAATTTTATAGAAAGGATTATTACAACTTATAATAGTGATAAGGGTAGGAGAGTAAAAATAGTAAGTGACTCTTATATTGATAGCATAAAAGATAAGTTATTATGTGAAATAAAAAATACAAATATAAAAGAAGGTCAAGATATTTTTATAAGTAGTGGATTGTACGAAAATTTAACAGGTAAAATAGTAAAAATTATAGATAAAACTTCAAAAGTCCTAGTAAGAATAGAATTATCGTCAAGAGTATTATTAGTAGAGGTTCCACAGTCTTGTCTTAGTGAAATATAGTATTTTATAGCTTTAATAATTAAGCCCAAGTATTGATCTTGGGCTTAATTATTTTTTTTTTATATTATATGTAAAATATTCTATAATAAATTGATATGTTAATTTTAAAGTTTCCTAAAATAACTTATTTGGGGTGTATTTAATGGCATCAAACTGGTTTGTTTTTTCTATGGAGCCATATGAGCTTGAGTCAAGGTTTGGATCTGACCAAGCTCTTATTTATGATGAGGAAACAGAGGAAGAGCAGGAAGCGTGTGATTTAGAGGCATCTTTATTAGAGGAAGAATATAGAAAGCTTTTTGCAGATCAGATGGAAAAAGTTAATATGTTAATGAAATATTTGGATCCAGTAGAAAGGGATTATTTAAATTTATATTTTAATTTAAACAGGGATCAAAATGATATAGCTAAGATATTTAATATAACGCAAGGTGCAGTTAGTTATAGATGTAAAACAGCAATAGATAGGATAAAGTTTTTATTATACATTCCAAGATTTTATAGAATAAAATTAGTAGATGATTTAGATAAAGTAATGCCAGAGCCTTTATACACTGAAATTCTTTTATTGATGTATGAAACTTCGTCACAGTCAGCAGTGGCTAGACATATGGGTTTTTCTCAAGGTCAAGTAAGGTACAGACTTTTACGTGCTCTAGACATATTAAAGATATTTGGGGAAAGAGATCTATTGTATAGGTCGTATTTCAAATGTTTTGATTTGATAAGAGATCACCCAAATATCACAAGAAATATGGATCTTTCAGATTTTTGGTTGCCAGTAAGCGAAATAGATCTTCACGGAGAGTGTTTAATGTCTAAAAATGACGTAGATAATGTATAGTTGTTTTGTAAGTGCTTTTTAAATTTTTTAGTTAGGTCTTTATTATATTTATATAATAATTGTTTAGTAAGACTTTAGAGAGTTTTATGGATAATAGTGATAAAAGTAAAAAGAAAGGTATCATAAAGGTATCATCTATAAGTGATTTAGATGGTTTCATAAAAGTTGCTGATGATGGCACTCTTATCCATAAGTCTACTATGGATTTTTGGAAAATATCAGATGACGGTTCATATATAGAGCAGCTATATGATGATAGTGGCGATCCATTTAAGTGTTAGGAAAATTCAATGAATTTTAATGATTATGGCTTAAACAGCAATGAATTTGATATATCTATAGAAGATATACAAGATCATGTTCATGGAAATAGTATATTTGGTGCTGGACCACAAAATGCGTTAGGAAATATTTCAGACTTAATAAGCGATAGCTGTATAGTAGACCATTCTTGGCTTTCTAATCCAGAAACATTTTATAGTAATCATAGTATAGCTCCTGTGCATAAAGATTTAGAGGAAGAATGGCTTCAGGGCGATACTCTTTACGGAGCTTTTAAGTTAATAAAGAACACTGAACCTATAGTAACTCAAATTAAGAAAAATAATTTATGGGACCATTCCGATATTACTAAAGATAATTTATACCATTGGTCACCACCAACAAATGGCAGATTTGATCCCATTAAAAAATCATCTATAAATGTTACTCAGTTTTATAAAAAATTACTTCATAGGGGGTATACTGGGGATACATTTGAAACAGAAGCAAAAAAATATATGGACTCAGAGATATGGAGCAAGACGGCAAGTAAAAGAGCAAAATTATTAGACGATCATGAAGGATTGATGGGTAATGTTTATGTTGATGTTACTGCATTTGAAAGTTGTGAAGATGCTAGAAGGTTTACTAATAAATTTAATAAAACAGCTAAGTTTGTACTAAAAACTTTTGCCTGTGATGACTGTATTTTTAATAAGATTGGAAGATGTGAACTTCTTAGAAAGAAAATAGCTTTTTCAAAATCAGTAAATGATGAGGTGGCAAATAGCTACTTAGATTATTTAAAAACTGTTGAAAGGATAGACGATAATTTTATAAATAAAGTTTCAAATTTGTCAGTTAGGGATAAATTAAAAACTGCATTTTTACATAAGAAAGATATTAAAGTAAAGGAAGGTGGAGTAAAAGCAACCTTACCCCCTAAGAAAGTCGTTGAGATTAAAACTAATGATGATGTATTTAAGATGGTTAAAGGTTATATAGAGTCTGGTACACCAGTTAGAAAAATTAGAGCGAATTTAGCTAAAGTAGTGGATGAGTATAATTTTGATAGTATAGTCAGTAAAGTAGTAAAGAATATTCCAGTAGTTTCTGTGGATGTTGACGAATGCGATTCTAAAACTCTTAAAAATTCTAATTTAATTAAAAGAGCTAGTAAATGTTCAGGTTGTGTTAATGATTTAGGTACTCATTGTAAGTTATCAGGTACGAAATTCAATGAGGTATTGATACCTGAGATTAAGACTAGACAAGGTGGGGTTAAGGCTAGTACCCCTGAAAAAGTAAAATTAGAAAATAGAGATGTTAATAAATTTATACCTAAGGTAGCAAAAGCTATTGAGAGTGGCGCTAGTTATAATAGAATGCTTAAAGCATCAAACGGTAAATTAACAGAGCCAGAATTTAAAAAAGTTTTTGATGCTGCTATGAAGGTAGCAAAAGTAGCTTCTCCTGATCAATTTAATAACTGTGATAATAAATCTTTTGCCTTATCTGAGGAGATAAAACAAGGTAATAAATGTAGTGGTTGTATTTTTAATGAAGAATTTAGATGTGCAAAGCTGAAGAAAGCTTTTACTGATATTAAATCATCTACCGAAGTTATTTCAGCAGAAGTGTTAGCAGATCATCATTTATACAACTCTTTTTATAAAGATCTGGACTCATCAAGCCTTATCGATATAAAACCAGTTAATAAAAAGATTGATAAAATGGATATACAAGGATTAGACGAGTTTAATGTCGAATGGTAATAACGGAAATGGGAACGGTAACGGTAACGGTTATCATAGCTATAACGGAGACGGTGGCGAGTTAGAACGTTACGAAGAAAGTCTTAGAGTAAAATTTCAAGTAGCTAAAGACAGTTTTCCAGAGACTTTAGATTTTGTAGTAACTGGGATTTTAGAGGAGATTATACAGTTAAGGACATGGAGAGAGGATGTAAAAAGGAGGAGTCCAAATGCCGATACTTCCGTTATATCAGAAAAAATAGTAAAAGCTTGGAAAGTATTTGGTGATTTTATAATAGAACAACAAAAACTCTCTGTTTCAGAAAAGTTCTCATTTAATAGCCCATATGTGTCTGAACTAGTGAGATCTATTTTAGATTCAGTACAAAACGTTTTAATTGAATTAAAGGTAGAACCCAATAATATAAATGTATTTTACCAAAAATTAAATACAAGAATGGTTAATTTAGAAGAAGAGGTAGAAAAGAGGGTTATATCTAAGTCATTAAACTCTGGTAAGTAGTATTATATGAAAATATCAGACATTATAGCAAAAGAATACGTATCTACGTCCTCTGATGCTGAGATTGCGGATATTATATCTTTTTGTGAGTCTAGTTGGGGGGCAAAAAGCACACTGTTTCCGGTACAAAGATTCGTACTTAAAATGTTTTATGGCATACCATTAGATAGAGTAAATAAAACAATAAAAGTAACTGATAAGTTTAGACAAAAAATTTTATATGAGTTTACGGAATATGAGTATTTACAATACTTATATAGTCAAGGTAGATGTAACGTAAAAGAGGATGGAAAGCCTTTTCTAGAGATGGCAATGGTTATGGGTAGGAGAGCGGGTAAATGTTGTAATGGAGCCACTTTGAGCAACTTTAAAGGTTTGGGATTTAGATATATAAATGAAATTTTACCTACTGTAATAGATGAAAAAATATTAGGGTTACAAAACATTAAAATTAAAACTAGATTTGGGTATAAAAATGTTATAGCTGGTATATCAAGACCGTCAGAAAAAGTAATAAATTTAAGAACTAACAAAGGATACGAGTTCGGCGGCTCAGAAACTCATCCACTTTTAGTTATGGATAAAGATGGGGAACTGAGGTGGAAGAAAATGCCGGAACTGTCTATAGGAGATTATTTATGTATTGATAGACATAAATATGAATTTGGAGAAGATCTTGAAATATCTAAAGAAATTACTGATAGATTTTCACCAAATAGTAAATCTAGAAAAAAATATAAAATACCTACGAAAATAACACCAGAATTAGGACGGCTTCTCGGTTATTTAGTAGGTGATGGTAATGTTAGTTGTAAAGACACAATTAGTTTGGTATCCTCTGATGTAGATATTATAAATAATTATATAAATATTACAGAAAATATTTTTGGATTTAGGCCCCCAATAAAGCAACATCATAATTCAAAAAAAACAAAAGTAATTAAATATAGTTGTAAAGGAATAAGAGGTTTTTTAGAGTACTTAGGCTTAGAAAGAGTAACCGCTCATTATAAAAAAATACCTAAATATATTAGATATAGTTCTAAAGAAACAGTAAAAGAGTTTTTGATCGGATTATTTGATACTGATGGTACAGTTTCTTCAAAAAATTATAAAAATAATATAAGCTCTTTAGGAGTTAGGCTGACATCAGTTAGTAGTAATTTGGTTAGGGAAGTACAAACAATTTTATTAGGTTTTGGTATAATATCTAATAGATCTAAATTTACAAGAAATTATGTAAAACATGATGGTACAAAAGCAATAGGTTGGGATCTAAATATTTATGCAGAAAATGCTTTTATTTTCTTTAATGATATAGGATTTGGACTATCTAGAAAACAAGATAGTTTTTATTTAATTAAAAGGGATAACCATAGAAATGTAGATAGAATACCATATATACGTAGTAGAATTTTAAATATGAAGAGTATTGAAGGAAAAGGTTTTAAAAATAAAGAAAGATCTTGTAAATGGTTAAAAATTCAAGAGAATTATCAACAAAATAGAATTTCTGTCTGTGATAGTATAAAATCAAATAATTTGACTACAGTATTAGAGTATTTTAGTGAAGTATCTGGATGTGAGAAAGACTTAGAATTTTTATCTAGCATACAAGGTATTTACTTTGATACTATAGATGAGATATGGGAAACTTTTGAGCCAACATATGATTTTTTTGTTCCGGAAGTTGGGGAATTTGTTGGTAATGGTATAGTTTCTCATAACTCTACTATGACTTCTCTTATTACTTGTTATGAATATTATAAAATTTTGGGAATAGGAGATCCAATAGAGTATTATAACTTGATGCGGGGAGGTAAAATAAAAATTATTAATGTAGCTAATGGTCTTAATGCTGCTACAGAAATTTTTGATTTAACAAAAAATATTATAATGAATTGCCCTATCCTTCAGAAGTATAATGCTAAATTACATAAGAAAGAGATAAGATTTAGAACTCCTTGGGAGATAGAACATACGCCACTTTCTGATGGGTCAATTGTAGGACATACAGGGGGATCTTTATCCAGAACTATTCGAGGCGGTTCAGCAATACTGGTAGTGTTGGATGAACTCGCCCACATGGTTGATAATGGCGGCGTAGCTTCATCCGAGAAGATATATGAAGCTTTAACTCCTTCCGTTACCTCATTCGTTAATAGACAAGGTAAACAGGAAGGTAAAATTATATCTCTGTCCTCACCATTAGGTAGATCAGGTCAATTATATAAATTATACCTTCAAGGTATGAGTGAAGCCGGAAAATCTGGAATTTTAGTTCTTCAGATCCCCACTTGGGAGATGAATGAAAATTTAGACCCAGAATATTTAATGACTAAGTATAAACGTAATCCAGCTTCATTTATGGTTGAGTATGGGGCTGAATTTGGTGACGTAAGAAAAGCTTGGATAAAAGATAAAGAGGCATTTAAGGTTAATTGTATAATACCTGGACATTTTAGAACAAGTGGCGAATTCGGTGTTCCCCATTTCTTAGGAATGGATGTGGGTCAAATAAATGACGGAACCGCTATAACTATAGGACATTGGCAGAGTGATGTTTTAATTACTGATTATTCTAGAGTTTACTATTCTCAGAATGAAAGCGGATTTCAAGATACTTATGATTTTTCAGGAGTTTTAGTACAACATCCTCAAATGTTAGAGGACATAGCTAGAGAGATTTTAGAGATTAGTAAAAAATTTTATATAGTGAAAGGATGGTTTGATCAAGCTTACGGCCTTAATCTTAAAGAGTACTTGAAAAAATTCGGAGTAAATCAGTTAGATTTAGTATTTGTTAATAGAAATATAAATTCAGATGTATATAAATCTGCTCATAATTTAATCATAGAGGGTAAAGTTAAAATACCAATAGACCCAGCACATTTTACAGGAGCGGTTTCTACCGCCGAAAGTGATCGGTTTATAAAAGAACTTTTCTCTCTTGAAGAAACTGTTCATGCTAAATATGTATCTACTGTAGCTAAACCAGATATAGAAGGTATGGTTGATGACCAATCAGATTCTTGGGCTAGAATGTGTCATTATGCTACATTATTTAAAGCTAGCCACGGAAATAAGTTTTTGAGGACTTATTCCATGGCAGAAGCAGCTAAGCCAATGTCAGGATCTTATAAATCGTTTTACAGAAAGAAAGCGTCTTTACATGGTGGATATAGTGAAAGGAACTCATTAAATAGGAGAGGTAGAAAGTGAGTTTATCCAATGATAATTGGTGTCAAATGAGCGCTGAGGCCGATAGATTAGTGTCGTCAATTAAAAAAGATTTAGATAATCTTTCAAATATTTATGAAGCCTTATATAAAGAATCAAGAAAAGTAGGAAGTCCATCATTATCAGAGTACAGAAGATTACTTCAAGTCTCTAACGGCTGCCATAGAGTCTTATCAGATGTTGTTAAAAGAGGTAGAAAAGCCTATTTGTCTCATGAAGACTTTAGAACAAAAGTATTAGATAGTGAGGCAGATCACGAAAAATCTGGTAATAGAAGTAACTATAGTAGAGTTTCTTTTAAAAAATTACCAGTAAAAAGAAATGTATCTAGAATAGAGGAGTGGACACAAATACCTTCTACTCCAGAGGATGAAATTTAAATTATATGCCTAGAGCAAAGAAAAATACCGCTAGTACTGTTACTGCAAGTACTATAAACAATAAAAAATATCATGCTACTGTAGCCTGGACTAAGAGCGGCAGTTCTAATACTGGGTCTTCTTTAGATTCCGCATTTAATAATAGAAATGGCACAGATATCCTTGATTCTAACTCAACACCTTTCATAAGCCCATATCTATCAACAGATATGTTAGAACTTCCTCGCTCTAAGCGGGAGGTTAGAAGGTGGTATCGCCATTACTATAGAAATGATCCAATTGTTGGTCCAGCTATAGATCTTCATTCTGAAATTCCTTTATCTAAAGTAATGTTGACTATGCCAGAAGCTAAAGATCATGAAACAGCTAAAAAAATACTAAGATTCTTTGAAAGAATGGTAGAAAAAATTGGTTTATTTAAAAAATTACTTTCAGTAGCCCATGAGTACAATCTTATTGGAGACGTTTATGTATTTTCTGAGTGGGATGAAGAAACTAGAGCTTGGAGTAGGATTACGGTATTAGATCCAGATACTATTGAAGTAAAGCATTACCCATTCACTGATTTTGTGGAAATTTCTTTAATGCCAGATACATCTACTAGAGAGTTAGTTCAAAGATCTGCTATTGGTGATAGAGCGGCTTTAGATGCTATAAAATCTATGCCTAAAGATATCGTAGATTATATAAAAAGAGGGGATAATATACCTTTAGATACAGATCCATATTCTGGAAGTCATGTTTATCATTTAGCCAGAAAGATGTCAGATTATGAAGATTCAGGTACTAGTATTTTAGATCGTGTTCTTAGAGATTTATTAGAGTTAGAAAAATTAAGACAAGCACAGACAATGATTGCTAGTAGAAATATGACCCCAAAAAGAATTGTATGGGCAGAAAATATCTCTGCTGCTGATGTCGAAGAATTAAGAGAACAAATTGAGGCATCAATGATTGATCCTGATTACTCAATTGTTACCAACTATCAGCTTAATTGGGAGGAGATAGGTGCTAATGATAGATTGTTAGATCTAACTGCTGAATATGAGAGAATTTCTAGCAGATTATTAGCTGGGTTAGGTATAACAGCAGATTTACTAACAGGGGAGTCTACTTTTTCTGGAACAAGAATAACTCTTGAGGTTCTAAATACTAGATATTTACTTTTTAGGGAAATAATGCAGAATTTTGTAGAGGAAGTTTTATTTAAACCAGTTGCTAAGGCCAATGGTTTTATAGAAAAAGACGATGATGGCGTGGAGAAACTGCTATATCCTAAATTAGCATTTAGAAGATTGGCCCTTAGGGATAGTGCTGATGTGTTTGATTCATTATTCCAGTTATATAATAAAGGATCTATAGATATAGCTACAATTCTTGATTTATTTAATATAGATCCAGTAAGTATTCGTATAAGATTAGAACAAGATATGGGTACAGTTAATGATGCAACTTTTAATGAAGTTCTTAGAAATGTTTATCAATCAGTAGGGCAGAAAATTGTAGAAAATACAGATGTAGCAGAGAGATTGTCTAAATATTTGAGGCTTGAGTATAAAGAAAATGCCGGTGGTGGTGAAGAAGGATTAGGGGGCTTAGGTGGTGGAATGGGTGGTGATCTTGGCGGGATGGAAGGAGATCTGGGGGGAGATTTGGGAGACTTAGAGGGGGGAGGCGATTTAGGTGGTGAGTTAGGCGGTGATCTAGGTGGTGAAGGAGGAGGAATGGGGGGTGAAATGCCCTCCGCTAACGTAGAAACACCAAAAGGCATGTAAAAGTCTTTAATTTAATTTACTACTAGGAGGGTTTTATATATATGAGAGATATAGTAAAAGAATTAAATAAAATTGCTAAATCTTTAAATAAAAAATATAAAAGTAAAACCCGTGGAAGACCAAGAGAAAATCCCGATATGGCAAAATTAGAGGAAACTAATTCTAAAGGTAAATGGCAAGATAATGAAACAGGTATAAAAAAACCTAAAAGATATGATAGTAGACATAAAAGAGATCTTACTAAGGGTACCTCAGATGCAGAACCTACTGAACCAAAGGAGCCTACGTCGTACTAAATGAAAAAGAAAGCTTTATTTGAGCAGTATATAGATAAGTTTAATCTTAAAGAACATATTTTACTTAATCAAGTAAAAGCTGTCTTGTTAGCAAATGGATTAGAGATTGACAATGCTCATAATATAGCTATGATAATGAAAACCGCTCCTTTTTTTGATATTGAGACAGTTATTTATTATTATCAAAAATTAAGAGGTTTAGAGGAGACTAACGTTTCACAATTGTATAGTAGATCCAGAATATTTCCACAAGGTCAGGCAGACGCACCACCTTACAATTTCTTTTATTATAAAACATCTAGTGAAAAATTATCAAATAGTTTAATAGTAATGATAAATGATAGTATTTTTTTCGTAAAAGATGCTGATAGTGTAAAAAATTTGGTAAAAACTGAAGTTACCAAGTTAGGAAAAAATTTATATAAAGATTTTAATTTTGATGAGTTTATAGATTTTGTTGCTGGTAAACATAGCGAAGATAAATTGTCTACTGTAATTAGTTATGTTTTTATTGGTAAAGTGGAAAAAACTAAAGACGGGTTTACAATAACTTGTACGAAAGAGTTATTGTCAAAATCTAAAGAGATTAAAAATAAATTTAAAGGGTCAAAATTTGTTGTTGACGATAGTATATCTTCAAGGCCATCCATAGAACAGTGGGTAAATGAATTTATAGGTCAGAAAAATAAAAATAGAAAAACTTCATTTATAGTAAAATTATCAGATCCAAGAGGATTCGCAAGACCAGACAATTTGATACCGCATCAATTTGAGGATATATGGGAGGAGGCTTTATTTGAGATGCGTGACGAAGATTTATTATTTGATGATAATAAAAATCCTAATTACTCCGAAGCTTTTGCTCATTATGATAAAATGTTAACAGATAGAGTTAATAAATTAGAAAAAGCTGTAGATGAGATAGAGAGTAAAAAACCAGTAATAGATATAAGATATAAATGGATTTAGTTTTCTAGTTTTTTATTATCAATCTTAAATAGATACTTGGAGTAATTATATAATGGCGAGAAAAAAGATAGCTTTATATCCATTCGGAGCTTCCGCAAGAGATTTTAAGGTTGGGCAGAAAGTTCAAAGACTTATTACAAGCTCTACGGCGTCTGTATTTGTAGGTACAGTTTTGGCTGTTAATCCATCAATTGAGAAAGTTGATGTTCAATGGCCCATCGGCATTGTGAGAGAAGATCCTGAGTGGCTTATACCTGTTAGTGACTCTTTAGGTATTGAGCCTACAGTTAAAAGTGTTAGTGCAAAAATTCCTACAGATACTGTGTGGAATATGGCAATGATGCATCTTTCTAAATTAGCTAATATTTTTTCTGATGCAAATGCCTTAAAATCTATAGGTAAGAATGAAGTTTATACATATGATGTGTTATCCAGTAACTATGGCCAGAGCATCGCAGATAACACTATTAGAGAAGTGGTAACTGCTGCTTATCAAGGGAAAAAAGCTAGTTTATCAAAAGATCTTAGTTATATATTAGAAAATTTTTATGGGCAGTACTAGAAGGTTTTTTGTAAAGAAAGCTGAGTGGCCTACCCTTGTAGAAAGTTACGATGGTCAAGGATCACCCGGTCCTTACTATTTGGAGCCGATAAGAAGTATACAACCTAATACGTTTAGCCCACTTCCGTCTAAGATAGATAGAGGTGTTAAAGAATATTTATGTTCTTTTCCTCTTTTAGGTAAAGACTCAAAAAATCAGATATATATTAATTTAAAAGCAGAGGGTGTAGATAACTATAGAATTATTATTAGTAGTAGTAAGAATGAGATAGATTTAGGATTATGTAGTCATTTAACAAAACATGATTCTAAAGAGATAAAACAACATTTTATAGCATATGCTAGATCTATATCTTCTACTTTTAGAAATCTGCAAGATTTTTCTGGTATAGATTAAAATATGGGTGAGAAAGAATTCAAAGAGATAAAAAGGATATTAAAAACTCCTGCTGACTATAACTATAAAGGATATACTTTTCATCCAGTATTTTCTGGTAATCCTTCAATATTTACTGGTAATGTAGTAATACACTCAAAATCTGATGATAATTCCCCAACATATTCTGTTGAAGAAGCTGTTGATTATGTAAATAGTAAAACGGCATCGCAAAAAAGAATATTTTATAGGATAAAGTAAAATGGCCTTTAAGATTTATGCATCTGCTCAAGTAGCTACTCCAGATGTAAAACCACATGGTTATTGGAGTAGGGTAAGAACTGCTAGTTTAGGACAAAATTCATCTTTTAATTTGAGAGCGTTTAGTCCAAGAGACTATTTATTTTCTCATTGTACAATTATAGCAAGTGTAGATACTGAGCCATGGTGTGATCATTACATAACTAAGAGTACAGAGCAATATATCAACGGTAACTGTTTTCCAGGCGATACAAGAATATTAATGGCTGATGGTACTACTAAATTTATAAAAGATATAGAGATAGGTGATTTAGTTATAACACATGACGGCACCAGTAAACCTGTTACTAGGTTATATGAGAGATATTATAGTGGAAACTTAGTAGAAATAAGTCCAACAGGGGTTGGACTTAAGGTATTAGCTACTCCTGAACACCCATTTTCTTCCTATAAATTTACTAATTATGGAACAGGTAGAGGTAAAAAGGGTAAAAGAGAATTTAATTGGTCAGAGGCTTCATCTTTAAAAAAGAGGGATGTTTTGAGATCACCTATCATTAAAGGTGATATTAAAGATCCTGATGTTACACCGGGAAAAGCTAGACTTTTGGGGCTATATTTAGGGGACGGTTACGTTGAAAATAGGCCGTTATACAGAAGATACCCTAATGAGACAGAAGAAAATTACCCATATTCCGTACAATTTAGTTTTTCTATACAAGAAGAAAATGTAGCTTTATTATGCCAGAAATTACTCAGTGACGAATTTGGATTAGGTAGTACTTTATATTATAATATTAATGATAATGTCATAATAGTAAATGTTAATAAATCCCCTAAAACAGCAGAGTGGTTTATTAAGCATGCTGGTCAATACGTTAAGCAAAAAAAGTTACATTCATCAGTTCTTTTATGGCCAGTAGACATTCAACGTTACCTTTTAATGGGATTACTAGAAAGTGATGGTTCAGTATTTACTGCAAAATCTAGAAAAAATGATATAAGAGGTTCAGTAAGTTTAAGTAATAGAGAAGTTATTGAACAATGTTATCAAATAGCAAAAAGAGTTGGGATAAATGCTAGATTATTTTTCCATGTCGGAACTGGTGCTGAGTTAGTAAGAACGTCTGGAAAGTTATCTGGTAAGACTTTTTATGACAATGACTCTTATCAAATTAATATACAACAAGGATATTTAGAAGATCTTATGCGTGACTCTACTTATTCTTTCAAGGTAGTGACTAAGAGAAATTTTGTACGTTATTTAGCAGACCAAGATTTTACTTATCATTCAGTTAGAAATATTAAAGAAGTACCTTTTTCTGATAAAGTCTATAACATAGAGGTAGAGGATAATCATACTTATGTAGCTAATGGTGTTTTAGTTCATAACTGTGATAGCTGGACTCGTGGAGTCCTTAAAAAAACCTATAAAACATTTATAGGAGCAGAAAATTATGTGGAGCATGTTCAAGTTCCTGCTTTGTCTAAGGGTAAGATCGTAGATGCTGTTTTAAGAGAAGTAAATAATGATACATTGTATACAGATATTTTGGTAGCTACTCATAAAAAACATAGAGATCTTATTAATAAAATAAGAGTTGGATCTTATAATGCAATGTCTATGGGTTGTATTGCTGCTTATACGATCTGTACTAAATGTGGTAATTTAGCGGCAGATGAAAGTGGCTTATGTATTTGTGTTAGAGCTAATAAAGGACAATATTTCCAAGATAAATACGGAAATGTTCGTATGATAGCAGAACTCTGTCTGCCCTGGGATAACAAAGTTCTTATGGCTGATGGTGAATATAAATATATCGATGAAGTGAATGTTGGGGACATGGTAATTACTCATAAAGGGTCTGGGAGAAAAGTTACAAAAACATTTAGAAAAGATTTTGTTGGTAATTTAATTAACATTAAGATAGAGGGTGGCATTAACAATATACGCTCTACTTACAATCATCCACATTATGTTTACGATAAAATTACTGGGGAGTTATCTTTTAAAGAAGCTAAAGATATTAAAGTAGGGGATTTTTTAGTTAAACAAGCTCCAAGAATATCAAAAAGTAGAGATTCAGCGAGAAGATCCTTCGGAATAACGGCAGATACCGCATGGGTTATAGGGTTATATGCCGCAGAAGGATATTATGATGATTCCTCTAGATTAAACTATGAAGTACGTTTTACTTTAAACGGTAATGATGAAATGGATATTGCTGATAAGATTAAGGAAATAATTGAGAGAGATTTTGAAGATAGTAAAGTAAAGATTTATCATTATGAACGTTCAGAAATGGAAAAAAATGTTGGTCATTTAATAAAAGATTTTAATAATAGTACTAGAGCAGTTATTGCATCAGCAAAAAAATTATCTGTGGTGGTAGAGTCTAAAGACTTTTGGTATTTTGTGAAGAAACATTGTTCTGGAAAAAGAGCCTGGGAAAAATCCCTTTCTAGTAAATTACTTAAATCACCTCTTTCTATACAGAGAAAACTTTTGGAGGGGTGGCTAACTGGTGATGGTTCTATAGATGAGCAGGGTAGGGTTAGGGGTTATACTACTTCAGAGAAATTATTTCATGATTTTGAGATAATAGCCACAAGATTAAATATTTGGAATAGAGGACAGGTTATTTTTAACGATAAAAAAACTACTCTTAGTGCTTTAAGATCCATTAATAGAAATATAGAAGAAGTTAAAGACGATAGAAATTGGAGAGCAAGTTTTCAACTTTATTTATCTCCAAAAGATGTTTATGATTTATCAGTAAATTCTGATTTATCCGATAAACAATTTAGTAATTTTCTAGGCGATTGTAGAAAAATAGAGATAAGTAAACCACGCGGGCAACATAATGGAGAGAAGTATAATTTACATAAAGTTGTTTCTATAGAATCTGAACCATATGTTGGTGAAGTATTTAATTTGGAAGTAGAAGAGGATCATTCTTATATAATAGATGGTATTGTTACTCATAATTGCGGGCATGAGTCTGATTCTTCTTCAGTTCGTTTCATTGAAGCTTCCTGGGTAGCACAACCTGCCTTCCCTGGGGCTGTTTTGAGAAATGTTCTAAATCAGGAGCAGGACACAATTTATTTATCTTATGCAGCAAATCCAGGGTACAGTTCAGTGCAGTCTTTAGTTAAGGGTATGCCAGTAACAGCTTCCTTAGGTGGGGGAAGATTATTATTCGCTGAAGAGGATAAAAAAAAGAAAGACCCAGCAGAGGAAGAGGCTGGTTTAGATTATTTTATGGAAGATGAGGATCAGTCAGAAGATCCAAGTGATGCAGAACAAGAAAGTGGCGATGAAGTTAGTAGTGATGATCCTTTTGCAGATTTAGATCTTTCTGGGGAAGTAGATGACGGTTTAGGTTCTTTAGATGAGGAGGAAGAAGATCCTCCATATAAACCCGCTCCTGCTAATAAGTCAAATATGTCCGGAATATTTTTCGCTGAGCCTTTAGATGATGACGAAGAAGAATTTGACTGGGATCAGTATTTAGAAGAACTTAATAAACAACAATTACCTGGACCAGCTATTATGGAAGAAACAATAATAAAGAGCCATTTAAAGCGAAATAGAAGATTTGATTATTTGTAAATAATTAATATTATTTGTAAGTTAGAAAAATTTCTTTTTCGTTAGTCGCTATTCCGAGTTTTAGTATTCGGATATTTTATCATTTCGAGGTACCTATGTCTAGAAAAGCAAGCCGTGATAGATGGTACGAAGGGTTCGCCAAAGTGGCAGCAGATGGGACTACTGTAGCTGAATTTAACTGCCCGAAGTGCGACACGAAGCTTTTAGTTACTTTTCCTGGCACAAAAGAGGAAGAGAGTGAGGCCCCTTCTGAAGAGCCCGTTGGAATGCCGCGAGCAAGTAATGTTCGTTCTAAGAAAGCGGCAGAAAGTTTAAGTCTTAGTGAAAGTGAGTCAACTAGTTTTGATTTTAGCGATCTAAGTTTAAGTGATCTAAGTTTAAGTGATTTAAGTGATAGTGAGAGTTTTAGTTCTTTAAGTGATAGTGAAAGTTTTAGTGAGAGCGATAGCGATATTTTAGATGAAGTTAATAGACTAGAAAAGTTTAGCTCTATTATAGATAGATTAGATGAATTAGCTGGAAAAGCTGAAAAAGTTAATCCTAAGATTGCTTCTAAGATCGATAGGGTTACTAATGAGTTGGAGCGGAGAGTCTTTAATAAGGACGACGAGAGTTAATTTAAGGGGAGATAGTTAAAATCATGTCAAAAAGAAAAAGATTAACTGATAAGGGTCTTTCCAAAAAGGCTCTCACGTATGAAAATACAGATCCTGGGTCATTAAATGTACAGAGATATAATCCTGATATGGAGAAGTATTTAACATGGGATCCGGAGGCTGTAGTTAATTTTGAACAGCCAGATATGAGACACGATTGGAAAGAAGACCAGACTATTCGTCATCCAAGTCTTCATGTTCCAATGCCATCAAGCCGTCAGGCTAAGCTAGCTGCTCTTAAAACTGCTCAAGTATTAGCTAAAAAGAGCGCCATGTCAATTAGAATCGCTAAGAAGCTATTCCCAGACGGCACTGATCTATTTATTGAGAAGCAAGCTACTGATTTAATGGATCTTCCACTTAAATCTCTTGAAGACACTATTTCACGAATTGCAAAGTATGAAGAAGAGGGCCGTATTTTAAAGGCCATGAATGAAGATGAAGACGAAGATGAGGGTACTGATGAAGACGGTTGGGAAGATGAAGATGCTGATGAGGAAGTGGAGGAAGATGAGTCCGATGGGGAAGTTGAGGAAGAAGATGAGGTAGATGTAGAGGATGCTGCTCCTGTAGGGGAAGTACCTGCCACAGATGCCGCTCCAGTTGATATTGCACCAGCCCCCGCTGGTGGCACAACAGCAGAACCACCCCCAGGTGTCAAAGAGCAAAATACCTCCGAACAAGAGGCTGCTTATGCTGAGTCTACAAAAGGTGGTGAAGGATCTCCATACAACGATACTTTAGGTCTTTCTGAAGATGCTGGTATGGGTGATTTTGGTGATGATGAGGAAGTTGTAGGTCAAGATGAGCTTCCAATTGAGTTTGATGGTCAAGATATGGATGTCCAATCTGGTCCAGCAGATAGCATGAGTGATGAAGACCTTGAAGGTCTTTTCACTGATGAAAGTAAAGAGGGTGTTCCTTCAGCCGAAGGCGAAGAGGAAAATGTAGATGAAGATGTAAAACCCAAAATGAGTTCTCTAAGAACCGCGAGTAAAAATAATCGTAATGTAGAAAAGAAAGGTGTCAAGAAGATTGCTTCTGGACCCCGTTCTAATTCTACAACGAAAGATTTAAGTGGTTTGTGGGAGAGTGCTCCAGATGTTAGACATATTTTTGGTTAAACTTCTGATTAGAGGAGAAAAGTAAATGGCTCTACGTATTTTATATGTGGGGCACCGCAACACGTTGTTCTCACTTGAAGCGGCTGCTTTCACATTCGACTCAAATCCGGCAGGCCGGACAATGACAAACGCTACTTTAAATGCCCAAACACCAAAAGGTGTGTTAGGCGGTACAGTAGCGGCCCTTAAAGGTACCCTTTTAGTAGGTGCCGCTGATGCTCAAAATGCGACTGTTCCTATGGGACTGTTCATTAACAATGCCGCTGGTAATCCTTTTGAGAATACCCCAGCAGTAGCATCAGAAAAAGGTCCATTTGTTTGCAATTTGGGTGTAGCCTATGTTGATGTTTATGAGACTAAGGATACTGATGGTAATGACTTAACTTATGCTGCCGGTAATCCACTTTATTCATCAGCTTATGGGCTATTAACGAAGCAAAGAACTGGTACTCAAGCACAAGTAGGATATGTCATTAAACCGCCAGTAGCGGGGTCCGATTCTTGGCTCGGCCTCATGTTGACGATATAAGGAGGTAAATGAAGATGCCAGAACAAATTTCAAATGAGCTAAAACAGCAAATCATAGGGGATCTTTTAAGAACATCCCAGGGTCGTCAGCGTTTAGCCGCTTCAATGACTCAGCCCCTCCGTCGTCGGAGAGATTACACTTCAGTAGCCCGTAAAGCTTATTTAGTTGAACAGCTACCTGATGGTGCCCTTCCGGTATACGACAGAGATCCTGATGTCACCGCCTATGTAGTCGGTGAAGAAGGTGAAGGCATTCTTGCCGTAACAAAGAGTACGAGAGTCCTATTCCCTCTATTCGAGTTAGCAAGCAACCCAGAAATCCCTCTAACTCAGGTTAAAGAGCGTAGATTCGACTTGATCGAAAGAGCGCAAGACTTAGCTAAGGCTGAAATCCAGGCGCAAGAGGACACCAAATCTTTCGCAATTATGGCAGCTATCCGCGATGCGGCTGGCGCTCCAAATGCGAAGATTAGAACTGGTGCTCCAATTACTCCGGCAGTTCTAGCTGATGCTTTCGCTGATATCGAGAAGTGGGATCTTCGTGTTTCTAGAATCTTCATGAATGCCCGTGATTATACCGATATCCGGAAATTCGGAAGAGATATTCTCGACATCGAGAGCCAGGCAGTCCTGTTAAAGACCGGTTTGATGGCGTACCTCTGGGGCGCACAGATAATCGTGTCAAGAATCGTTCCAGTTGGTGCAGTATTTGTTTGTGCTGAACCTGAATTCTTCGGTAGAATTCCAGTCAGAACAGAACTAACTGTACTTTCTGCTGACGATCCTAAGAACAGACTCATTGGATTCTCGGTCTTCGAGAACATTGGCATAGGGGTGCATAATCCATTAGGATTACAAACATTAGAGGTTACTACTGTTCGTTAATCATACCTAGCCAAGAAAGTACCCCCTTTATGGGGGTACTTTCTGTTTTTGGATCTAGTTAAACATTAGTGGTTGGTAGTATTTTCTAATCATAGAAATACTAGCCTGGGTCCATTACTTATTATCCTTCATATACATATATTTAGACCATTTTCTATTTAATGCTGAAGTTTCTAAGTTTATTAGTATATTTATTATTTTAGCCGCTCTCTGTGAATGTACTGAGTATTTATAGATGTTTCCATCTTTTCTTACTTCGGATGCAGTACCATATTTATTACCAGGACTTTCTTCATCAAATATTTTCTTTATCCAGTTTAGTAATTTATATGTTCCGTTAATACAAATCATAATAGATCCATCAATATTATTAGGTAAACTTCCATCCCCATCAAGATATCCTTTGATGAAAGATAGCTCACATTCTCTATTAGGAAGTTTCGGTGGTTCCAAAGTTAGAGATTTCTTTTCTGTAATGTTGAAATTTTTTCTTAAATCCTCTACTAATTTTTTACTACATACTGTAATATTTACCGCTTTTTTAGCTTCGGTTCTTTTTGTATTATCCAAGATCTGCTGTTCTTTTACTTCATATTCATTTATAGGTCCAGTATAGTCTAGCACTTTAGCAAATTTTTCTAATTGACATTTATCCCTTTCTTGAAGATTTATTCTTAATCTATCCGGATCATTAATTTTTCTAGTTTTACTTACTGCTCCGTCAGCAGCTATAAAACCAGCCCAGTAACAACTTTCCAGTGTATAGGTAGAAAAGAAATCTTCGTTTATTTTATACCGTCTTTCAAAAGTTTCTTTATCAATTCCCAAGGTTTCTTTTCCCGTGTGTTGAATTGCCCTCAGTGTTCTGTTAGGTAATAATTTCTGCAAGTCTTTATTAGTTAATTTTCCATAATTTTCTTTTACTGTCTCAATTTCTTCTTCTGTCCACCCATTTGTTAAATTAAGTCTACTTGCTTGGACATATATAGATCTTTTTGTTCTACCCGGCAGTAATTCTAACATCAAGTCTGTATCATTAGGATCATAGTTTTCCTTAAGAGTTTCAATTTCTTCTTCTGTCCATCGATTTTTGAAAATAAGACCAATTTCTCCTATTTTACCCATAACCGCTCTTTTTGTTCTCTTAGTAAGAAGCTCAGTTATTTCATCAATATTGTTTCCGTTGTACATTTCTAAAATACTTATTTCTTCTGCTGTCCAAAAATCTTTTCTAACCAGACCTAATTCAATAGCTTTGTGCATAACAGATTTCCTGGTTCTATTCGGCAGCATGTTTGTCACTAGATCAATGTTATCAGAGTCATAGTGTTCTCTTAATGTATTTAACTCTTCTTCTGACCATTTACTTCCATCCACGATGAGGTACTCCTTTCGTACTTCATTATACCACGAAGTCAAATTTTTAGAAGTAGTCCACCGCTCATTTTTAATTTATAGATACTCATGTAAACATGATACTATGTAAATGAGAGGTTAGTTAATTTATATGAAAAAATACTTAGTAGAATGTAAGTTTATGGTAGGCGAGGCATCTAAGTACCTGTATGCTGGGGATATTGTCTACTATGATGGGAAAAAAGCTGTTGTAAATGAAGAAGAGTTTAAGGTGTCATCTTTTGATCCAATTTTAAAAATGGGTTGGATGAGAGATCTATCTGATGATCCTGGCGATGTTGTTGTAACAGATAAGTCTACTGTACATCTTAGTGAGAATTTACTTAAAAGACTAGATACCGGCAGTGTTCTTGATAAATACGAGACGGTTGAATACTCATCCGGCGAAGAGGTAGCAGATACTCCCGGACCCCGTAAAGCTAAAAAAGCAAAACCTTTATTTAACATAAACCTTCCAGTACTTGATCAAGAGCCAGATTATATAGGTGATATACCAAGTTCAAAGAAGAAAGCTTCTAAAAAAAGTGATTTGAGTATTAATATGCCTGTTACAGAGATTGACGGTGATGAAATTGGAAGTAATAAAAAAGTAGAAGGTACTAAACTAGAGATACCTAAAATGGAAGTTAAATTTGAAGAGGGTGAAAAACCACCTAAATTAAAGAGAAAGCCAAAAAAAGTAGAGCCAAAGAATTTAGGAGATACTGAATCAAAAACTGAATTAAAAGGCGCTGGAATAGTAGATGATATTGATGATACAGGTATTTTTAAGAATACTGGATTTGAGATAATGGGGGAAGAGTCTAAGTTACCTAGTAATGAAGAGAATGTAAATTTAAAAGGGGCTGGGGTATCAGAATTTGTAGAATTATCTGATCTTGCTGGTTTTGAATTTTTAGGCCAAAAATCAAGTACAGAAAAATTTAAAGAAGATTGGACAAAAATGAGTTTTCAGCAAAAAAAGAGTTTTGTAGATGATTCCAATGATAAAAATTTACTTGAAGTAGTATCAAGAATTGAGCAAGGAGCTATTAAAAAGTTTGTAAATGCTAAATTAAAGAGAATGAAATAATAAATTATGCCTAATTATGATTTAAGATGTGGTAATTGTTTAAATGAGACTACAGTAAATTGTAGTATGTCAGATAGAAATGATCAGTCGTGTACTATGTGTAATTTAAAGATGTCAGTTCTTGTTAGATCTACCAGTTTTATGTTAAAAGGTGATAATTGGTCTGGTAAATTAATCAAAGAAACTGAGTTTAGAAAAAAAAGATCTGAAGTATTAGATAGAAGGCAGAGAAAAGAACATAGTAGTCCTAAAGTAGCTCCTAATGTAGAGGGTGAAATAGTCGGGTCTTGGAAAGAAGCTAAAAAACTGGCTTCTGACAAGGGTTATAACACTTCTACATATGATAAGTTTATTAAGTAGGGGGAAGTTTAGTGTCACACGAATTAATAGAAAAAGAGTATAAAACAAATGATTTATACTTTGCTGCTTTCTTACAAGCCGCCGGTTGTGTCATGAAAGATACTAATAGAGAAGGGTCAAAATTCTTTTTTATCTTTGTAGATACAGGTGGGTTAGATAAACTTAAAATAGAGTATTTTGGTAGAAGAGGTAAAGTAGTTGCTTTAGATTATGCAGATTGTATACAAGGATTGAAGGCTTTAGTACATAGTTAGATTTTGTTTTATTTTGTTTATAAAAAATTAGTTATGATGGGTAAGATTTTTTAATAAACGGGGTGACTGAAGAAAAATGGCTAATAAGATTAAAGGTTTTCAATTAGATTTAAGTACAGGCGTAAGTACTGTTGCTGTATCCGGCGCTACAAATTTCCTCAGCGGTTCTACTTTAACCACTAACGCTAACGCAGCTTCAACCTTCAACGGTTCTGTAACTTTAGCGGGTACTAATACAGTTTCCGGTGCTACTAACTTCTCTGCTGCTGTAGCTAACACAAATAATACAAACCTCAGTGCTGTAAACGTATCCGGCGCTACTACTTTCCTCAGCGGTTCTACTTTAACCACTTCCGCTAACGCAGCTTCAACCTTCAACGGTTCTGTAACTTTAGCGGGTACTAATACAGTTTCCGGTGCTACTAACTTCTCTGCTGCTGTAGCTAACACAAATAATACAAACCTCAGTGCTGTAAACGTATCCGGCGCTACAGCTTTCCTCAGCGGTTCTACTTTAACCACTAACGCTAACGCAGCTTCAACCTTCAGCGGTTCTGTTGCTTTAGGCGGTACCACTAACGCTACCGGCACTGTTAATCTCAGTGCTGTAAACGTATCCGGCGCTACAGCTTTCCTCAGCGGTTCTACTTTAACCACTAACGCTAACGCAGCTTCAACCTTCAGCGGTTCTGTAACTTTAGCGGGTACTAATACAGTTTCCGGTGCTACTAACTTCTCTGCTGCTGTAGCTAACACAAATACTACAAACCTCAGTGCTGTAAACGTATCCGGTGCTACAGCTTTCCTCAGCGGTTCTACTTTAACCACTAACGCTAACGCAGCTTCAACCTTCAGCGGTTCTGTAACTTTAGCGGGTACTAATACAGTTTCCGGTGCTACTAACTTCTCTGCTGCTGTAGCTAACACAAATACTACAAACCTCAGTGCTGTAAACGTCTCCGGCGCTACAGCTTTCCTCAGCGGTTCTACTTTAACCACTAACGCTAACGCAGCTTCAACCTTCAACGGTTCTGTAACTTTAGCGGGTACTAATACAGTTTCCGGTGCTACTAACTTCTCTGCTGCTGTAGCTAACACAAATATTACAAACCTCAGTGCTGTAAACGTATCCGGCGCTACAGCTTTCCTCAGCGGTTCTACTTTAACTTTAAACAGTAGTTCATATGCTAAGTACGGCTCTCAATATATCCGTGTTCCACTTATGGTTTCTGATACAGCAAATCAACCAGACGATACGGTACAATTACCAGCATTCGATACAACCGGATTTGACGGGACTTTTATTGATGCGTATCTAAACGGTCAGTTAATAGCATCTGGTAGTAGTGCAGGCGAATGGTTCTACACGTCTGAAAGTCGAACAATAACATTTAAGGGCTCCATTAGCGGCGATTACTTATATGTAAGATACTATGGTATTCCTTCATAATGTAGATTAAAATAGGAGGGGGGCTAAAAAACCCCCCTCCTAACTTTTTATATGTTTGTATTATGTTTGTTTTAGGTTAGTAAACTATAATTATAAATAAGTTATATTATATAGATAGGATTAAATAGAGATGGGTCATCCTTTAAGGCCGGAACAGATTGCGATATTGCCGCAAGGGAAAATACTTAGATTGGAAGATGATCTTATAAAGAGAGCTACCACTACAGTAGCGGAATACTCTATTTTTGTAGATAATAGTTTTGGTGATGATAATAATTGTGGATCCGAGTTAGAGCCCAAGAAAACAATACAAGCGGCTATAAATGATCTTCCTGTTGTCATTAACCATAATATAGTAATATTTATAGCTAATGGCTTGTATGAAGAGACATTAAACTTTACTGGACACGTAGTAGGCCCCTCTGGTTTTATAACTTTAAGTGGAGATTTATATACCGATATATACGAAGATGATTTAAAGGTTGTTTTATACGGTAAAAATGAGGGAATATCCACTGGAATAAACGTAGATTGTATTCAAGGTATTTTGTTTAAAGGTATTTTAGTTTACGGATATAAAGATTTCGCTATAAACTCTACTAACTACTCAAAAATATTGTTAGATAGCTGTCAAATAAAAAACAATAAAGTTGGTGTTAATTTACAAGAGCATTCATCCACATACTATATAAAAAATTCAATTATTTCTAATAATGTGGATGGTTTCATTGTTTATAAGAACTCTACAGCAGATTTTGAAAACTGTGTTTTTAAAGATAATAAAAATAGCGGTATATTAGTTAATTATTGCTCTAATATATCTTTATATGATTGTAAAATATTTTCTAATGTAAATGGGATTTTTGTAGCTAACCATAGTAGATCTGAGATATTTGGATCTTATTTTGGTAGTAGTAATGAAGGTAACGTAGTAGGTTTAAATGTAGAGAGAAGTTCTTCATTTCTTGTTGACGCTACTGATAGTGACGGAACTGTTTTTGTTGATAATGATATCGCTATATATATTTCATGGAATAGTACTGGATTAATATTAAATTCTTATATCAGTGACAGTAAATCACACGGAATATTAGCAGATACTATGTCTTCAGTAGAAATATCTAACTCTACTATACTTAATAATGCTACTTTTGGTGGTAGTCAGGTAACCTCCAATAGAAAATCATTAGTGGTTTTTAATGAAGAAAATTTAAGTACTATAGGAGTAGATAAAGTTAATACTTTTTCAGTAGAAAATGTTAGAGATACTAAAAAAAGTTTTGGTGTTCTTGTTAAAAATGGTGGTGAAGTATTAGGGAATAAACATCAAAATTATATTGGGTATGATGATAATGCTAGTTTCTTTGATGATGGGTATATACAATAAATGGAAAAGTTAGTTTTCAATACAGAATTTGTTTTTACCATGATTTGGTTAGATCAGAGTAGAATCTTATTTGATGTTAACGAGGCTACTATAGAAATAAAGCATGTAGATGGAGCTAATTTGGTTACCGATGTTGAAAAAGTTGCTATGTATAGAAAGTCTAAGGGGTTCTATACATATAAATTAACACCTACCACTGAAAATTATAGTACTGGAGTAACATATTTAGTTACATATAAGAGTAAACATCCTACTTTAAATACAGAAGATATTATAGATGATATGTTTATTGTTACTCAAGCTACTACTTCAGATCCGGTTCAACCCCCTCCCCCCATTCCACCACCAGTTATACCAGCGGATAGTTCCGGTTTATCTACTTCTACAGTGAGATAAATGAGATGCCTATAGGTATATCCGGTTTAAGTAATCAAAATCAACCAAACGTGCCATTAGCAGAGGGCTATGGTAAAGGTACTGGAAAATTTGTATTTTTTCTTATAGATATGGATATACCTATTCCGTCTTATTATTCTAATGCCGGTATTAAATCAGCAGGACCAGACGGTGAAGGTCATTGGATGAATGTTTTTAGAAACGGAGCAAGACAGATAGCTGGTATAGATTATTCTGAAAGCCCTGTTAGAGGATCTGGTCAAATATTTATTGTATGGTCTAATAATTCACCTCCTCCTGCTATAGACGAGATGATAGAAATAGAGGTTTTTAGATTTTAAAATGTCTGTAAATATATTAGATAATTTAAATATTGGTGACGATGACCTAGAAAAAATAAGAGACTACGAGCATTTACTAGAGGATGCTTATATTAATGTAGGTAAAGCTTATGAGAGGCTTAATATTTCTCAAACTGTTTTAAATAAAGTAAAGATCTCTAGAGAAAATTTTATTAAATCTTTGGTAGATAAATATAGTATACCTAAAGGCAAAGAGTGGGCAGTAAATTTGTCTAATGGAAAAATAATTTTGGAATAAGTGTGTAATGGCTATAGCATATTCAAGAGGATCTACTTTAGGGCCTAAAGATTTATATATTTATATAAGAGATGATAAAGGTGTTTTTATAGATCCTGCTATTATTTACTATGAGGTATTTAAATACAATAAAGGTGCCTTGGATGATATGAGTTCTTTAGTGGTACCGCCAATAAAGATAGAGGCAGGTAAATTTTATGCCCCTATAAAAGTTCCTAACGACGCGCCTTTAGGTACATATTACATTAGGTGGTCAATAAAAAAAACTGAAACAAGTAAAGCTTTTGCTGTAGAAAATAGATTCGCTATTGTTAATACACCTCGCGTAACTTAAGGAATATTTTATATGAGTGTAGCGTTTCATAGAGGACAACAGCTTAGTAGTGCAGATCTTAATATTGTCCTGAGAAGTTATAGCGGGGTAATAACGGATCCTTATTCCATAAGGTATGATGTTTATAGAAGAACAGAAACAAACATAGATGTCTTAGTTTTACAAAATCAAATACCACTAAAAGAAAGAATTGGTTATTATTACGCCGGATTAAAAGTTCCAGATGATTGGTTTACCGGAGAGTATTTTATAAGCTGGAAGATAAAAGATACAGAACAAGCTGATGCATCTGTAGCTGAAGAAAGATTTGCTGTAGTAGATTTATGCACTCAAACAGAAGGTCCGGTACTTTCTAAAGTTCAGCAAGAGCTTTTAAAAAGTTTAAGGAATGTCTTAAGGGATAATAATCCAGAGAGAAATTACCACTTTAGACCACCAGTTAAAAAGAAAAACGTTAAAAATTTTACAACTCAATTTGGATTTATATGGGAAGATGAAGAATTAGTAGATTATCTTGAGCTTGCTTTAGGGTGGATAAATACACAACCACCAGCAACAGAATTAGCTATAGATCATTTAGAAAGCGGTAGATTTAAGTCTTGGAGATTGTTGGTTGTATTAGGGGCAGCAGTTTTAGCGATACAAGCGGTAGCACTTAATTGGGTTGCAGATGAATTTGGTTATAATATATCTGGAGTCAGTTTAGATCTGGAAAAATCTAGTAAGTATATGCAAATGCGCGATTCTCTAGATCAAAGACTTATTGATATGGTTACTCAAGCAAAAAGTACCATAAAAATAACAAAGGGATTGAGACAGTCTCGTTATACCGCCGGTTTCCAGAGCGGGTATCTAGGCCCAGGAGCCGCCCCCGGAGTGTTATCAATACGCAATCTTTTAGGTCGTGGGTGGGGAACTATTTAGGTAGTTAGTATTATTTATTTATATTAGGAGAAATTTAAATTTATATGTCTAAAACACAAACAAAAAATGTAAGTCAGAATTTAGTAGAGCTATCTTCAGAAGAATTAGTTTTATTAAATCAATTAAGGGAGGGTAAGTTAACTCCCCCTCCAGTTAATACTACAAAGAAGTCTTTATCTAAGGAAGAATTACAAACTTTGATTCAAATGGAGATGCAGATTAAAGATCTTACAAGTGAGGTTGGTGTTACATACGAGAGAATAACACTTCTCACTAATAATTTGATTGAAATAAAAAATGCTAAGGCTATGTATACTAGAGATTTAGCTCTTAAATATGGAATTCCAACACAAGAGGGTGGTTGGGAAATAGATATGATGACAGGGGAGATAAGTCAAGAAAACGTAAATGGCGTTTCCAGTATCACCGGTTAATATAGGTCTTTATAATCCGGGAACCCAATGGGCTTTTGACCTTACTTGGGATGACCCTTCGTTGCTGCCTGAAAATGGGTTTTTTGTAGTAAAAGGAGTAAATATCTATAGAGCATATGATGACCCAAAAGGATCTTATATTAGAGTAAATAAAAATCCAGTAACCGTTGGATACTATAGAGACGCTAATGAGGTGTCATTAGTACAAGAGGATGTTTCTACTAAGTTTTTAACTAAGGGAAAAAGTCCAAATAGTGAGTGGATTTTTAAGGTAGATAATATACCTATGGTAATAAATGATGCTGTAGATACTGAAGTTACTAACGGTAGAGATGTTTCTGTTGTTATTGATGGTACTGAAGTAAAGCCTTTAAAAGTTCTTGGCCATCAAGGACATGTTTATCTTAATACTTTTTTATATTATGATCACAGGACTAAAAGAAACATAGAGCCTCTTTTACCGAGTGAAAATAGTACTGTAGTTTGTAAGTATTATTATAATTCAAATTATGTATCCATATCGCTTAACAAGCGTGTTTATTATAAATTAACTACAGTTGGATCAGATGATGAGGGACTAAAAGAAACACCTTTAGATGCTTGTATAGCGATAAACTCAGATGTTATAAATGAAGTAGATCCTGTATGGCAGGAGGCAATGGGTAGAAATGGTTACATTCTTGAACAAGGTGGTGAAATGGTCAAACTCTTTTTAAGAAAGTGGGCTGGGGATAGGTGCGAGTCCTTTTACCCGACTCATCAACAGTCTACGAATGATTGCAAAATATGTTTTGGTACTGGATGGGTTGGCGGATATACAGGACCATATGATATTTCAATTGCTTCCCCAGATGCTCCTAAATCATTAGAAGCTACTGATTTAGGATTAAAGCCTACTTTTCAATTTGATACTTGGACTGGACAAACCCCCTTAATTTCACAAAGAGATTTTGTTGTAAGAAAGAACGGGGATAGGTTTGCAGTGGGTGCAGTTAGTTTATCTGTTGTAGGGGGAACTCCACTACAACAACAGTTTTCTTTATCATTAATACAGACTAAGGATATAAGATATTTTGTACCACTTGACGGTAAACTAGTAATTCCACCAAATGCAAATCCTCCTACACCTCCTACGAAAGAGCAAATAGCAGCAAGAAAGAAGGTGTGGGAGGAAATACTGTAGTTTTATGCTTGATATAAAAATAGAGGGTAGCCTTGAAGATTTATTAATTGACGCTTTATCTGATCATGATCTTAGAAAAACATTTAATACTATGTCCTCAAATAGATTAAAAATGCTTGCGTTTAGAGTTATAGAAAGAACAAAAAATTTTTCTGGGGATAAAGAATACGTAAAAAGTTTACTTAACATTAGTGTATTTACTAGAATTGTGTTAAATACAGAAAGTAGTCAAAAATTTGAAGTAGGTTTTGATATTAAATTTAAAACACCTACTAAAAAGTCTAAAAGAAGTGTTGGGAAAGATCAGAGAGACGTTTTAAGTAGGTACGGAAGGGTTTCAAGTAAAGATAAGCGTATTAGTGGTAGCTTAAATGCTAGAAAAGATGAGGTAGAGAATTTATACAGAAAGGGGTTGATAAATAGTAAAGAAAGAGTTGAGCAGATAGATGCTATAGAGAGAGATATTTTGTATATGAAAGGAATTACCCCTAAAAATAGGGTTAGAGGCAGGATTGAGACACCAGAAGAGTTTAGAAAAAAAAGAGAGCAAGATAAAATTGAAAAAGGTAAGGTTTTAGTTAGTGGTACAAGAACGGTTATTAAACCACCAGGTAGGTTAAAAAAATGGGGTACTAAAAAGGTTCCTATTGTGCCAGGAAAGGCTTCTGTATGGGGTAATAATAACCGTATAGTAGCAAGAGGTACTGTGTCAGTGTGGGGCAGTAGAAAAGTCTCTTGGAAAGAGGAAAGAGAAAAAGTTTTAAATAAAAAATGGGGAACTAAAAAGATATCTAAAAAAATAGACGATACTGTTAGTGAGGATGATAATATAGATTTTAATGTTTTTGATTTTTCTCCTTTATATGAGGAGTTATATAAATGTATTGAAATTTTAATAAAGAGTAGATTATAAATAATTTATTTATATGTGACGGAGGATTTAATTTGTGATTTCATATAGATCTACAGTACACGGTATAATGGATTTAGAAACAGGGCATATTTGGAAATACGGCGACATAAATTGGCTAGATGACGATCAGATTAGTAATCCAATGGTTAAAGAAGCTATTCTGAAGCATTGGTTAGTTGAGGTATCTGGCGCAGAATTAAGACAGGCTATGTCAGATCCCAATAGAAGGATTGGACCTAAACCACCATCTAAAGTTAATGTATCTAATACTCCGGCAGTTAGTGTTTCGGAGTTTGAAGATTTAAAAGCTCAAGTAGGTAGACTAGCGGGAATAATTGAGGAAGTATTTAATCAATTAGTAGGTTTGAGAAATAAAGTAGATAATGTTCATGCCCCATTACAACAAAATGCTAAACCTTCAGCACCTCTTGATAATAGTGGCGGTATTTCTTTAGACGCTCCTGTATTCGTTCCTAAGATTAAAACAGATAATGTACCCGATATAGGCTCAGTAAAACAAGAAAGCTCTGGATCCATTATAGATACTGATTCTGCTGTTAAAGCAATTAAAAAGATAAAAAAGAAGTAGGTGGTTTTTCGTGTCTTCAGATTTTATACCTGGTAGAGGGCTAGACGTAGGTACGTCTAATCTTATTTCCGCAGCAAAAAGTAAAGACGGTAATATTGTTATAGGTAGAATGCGTGATGCTTTTATAGATATATCTAACGAGTCTTTTGTTAAAAATACAATAAAAATGACAGGCGCTCTTACTATCGAGAAAGATAATGAGCTTTATGTAATTGGTGAGGAAGCTATAAATTTTGCTAATTTGCTTAAGAGAGAAGCTAGGAGGCCGCTAAGTAAAGGTATTATTTCCCCAGAGGAGTTAAATACTTCTGGAGAAATACTTACTGCTATGGTAAGAAGTCTTTTAGGTAAACCAGTTGTAAGTGGTGAACAGGTTTTTTATTCTGTTCCAGCTAATCCAGTTGATGATAAGAGTGTAAATAATATATATCACGAGAAAGTATTTTATAATATAATACAAGGTTTGGGATTTAACCCGGTTCCTATGAACGAGGCTCTTGCTATATGCTACTCAGAGCTTAAAGATACTAATTTTACAGGTATTTCTATTTCTATAGGGGCAGGAATGTTTAATTTCTGTCTTAGTTATATGACAATGCCTTTACTACAGTTCAGTATACAACTCGGAGGCGATTGGATAGACACTAATAGTGGCAAAGCAGTTAGCAGCACAGCAACTAGAATACAAGCTATTAAAGAGAAGGGAGTTAATCTTAATTCTTCCTCTTTTGCAACAAAAGAGGAAGAGGCCATAGCATTTTATTACCAGGCTATGATATCGAAATCATTAGATTTGATGTTATTAGAAATGAAAAAAGTACAAGCTGAGATACCTGATTCAATTCCAATAGTATTAGCCGGTGGTACAACGATGGCTCCTGGGTTTGTTGATCTTTTTATAAAAACATTTAATGAATATAAATCTAAATTTCCATTTAAAGTGAGTGATATAAAATTAGCTAAAGAACCTCTAACAGCTATTGCTAGAGGACTATTAGTAGGAGCTTTGCTAGAGTCATAAAGTGTTTTTTAGATACGCGGTAAAAACAGAAACTTTACTAGGTGTTATAGTAAAGATAGGAGACGTTTATTTAAAAAACATTAAAATAGCTTATTTATCTTTAGATGAATTAGCTAATAGTAATTCTGAATTTAAAAATAAGTCATATAACTGTACAACAGCATTACAGAAAATTAATCAAAGTAGTGGTGTTTGGTCTTGGGATGTTAGGTGTGGTGAATATTACTCCGATCCGTCTGGACATACTGTGAACGTTCAATTATTAGACGATCCAAATACTGTTTTCGATAAGCATGACATTAGGGCTAAAGTGAATTGTAGTTGTCCAGCTTTTCTATATTACGGTAGTCAGTATCATTTATATAACGATGGTGCTCTTTATACAAGCCCAGGTAACCCACCAAGAGGACTTTTGGTAGCTCCTAATAAAAGAGATCCTGCTGGAAAGAATTTAGTTTGTAAGCATGTTTATGTGGCATTACGTAGAATGCTAAATAAAATGGATTGGGATACTGCTAAAAAACCAGAAGAGTTTGAACCAGAGATTGAAGAAAAAGAGCCTATTGAAAAAGGTCCATTTACTGATGAGTTTCTAGAGGAAGAAAAAGAGCCAGTAACTAAAGTAGAAGAAGTAGAGGATATACTTACTCCGGATGATCTTGCTGATTTAAATGAAAGACCTATTCCAATGCGTCCAGGTGAGGAAGATTTAGCTGAAGTAAAAGAGACTGATGTTGGTAAAGAGATTGAGATAAAAGAGGAGCCAGAGGAGCTTCCAGAACCAATACCAACAAAACCATTTACTGTTGAGGAAGGTAAGGAAGAGCCTTTAGAATCTTTGGAAAGATCAGAGCTAAAAGAAGACGAAGAGAGAAAATCTCCATTCCTTAGAGATTTAAAAGATTCCCCAGAGGGTGAGCTTGAGCAAAAGGTTATAAAAGTTAGAGAAGATGAGGAAGATATCAAGAGGACAGAAAAGCCTAAGAGGAAAACCGAGAAGAAATTCACAGTAGAGGAGTCTGATAATAAAGATGAGCCAGATTCTATCAAAGATGAAAAACAGAGATTACAAAATAAGCAGCAAGAAAAAGATAAAGATTTAGAAAGCAGTGTTAAAACTAGGCGAGATTTAGAGGAGTCTAAACGTAAAAGACGTGAAGAAATCAATAAAGCCAGAGAAGAAGCGAGAAGGTTAAAAGAGTATAACAGTATAAAGAAAGAGGATGAAAGAAGGCGTAAAGAGTTAGAGAAAGCTGAAAAACGTCAGAGAGAAAGATTACGTAAAAAACAAATGGAAGACGATGCATATGATTTAGAAGATAAACTTACTAATGATTTTAATAGATCAAGAAGATCCTTTATCGTTGATATGATTCCAATTATTAAGGTTATAGAGTAGAATTTTTTAATTTATTAATAGTTATTTGTTATTGTATGTTAGGTTTTTCATATCTACCACAAAGCCAAGGTGCTTTTAACAAGTATTAGAGGGTTATTAGATGTCAAAGAGATCCGAAAAATTAGAGATGGCTTCAGAGTTAGCAAAATTAGCCAGCCTTTTGGCTCCTGGTATTGAAGACCAGATTGGCGCACATATCAACTCTGGTGAAAAAGTACAAGATAATATTGATATCAATAAGACATATAGTTGGTATCGTCAACAGTATCTACCACAACAGCATGGTGCTGAGATTCCAGAGGATGAGTTTTATACTCCTTCAATAGAGGAAGCCACCAGTGACGCCATGAATGTTTATGGTGATCAGACACATAATTCTGATTTTTATCCGAAAACTGTAGATCAAAAAGTTCAGGAACTTTATTCTGGAGGCTCTGCTCCTAGACAGCCTATGATAGCTAGAAAAGCTATGCAGAATAAGGTATCTAAGAAAGCTTCTAGAAAAAATGTTGATAGTAAGTTACTAAAGGTAGCTCAAGATTTAATCAAGTTAGCCAGTCAGCTTCATCCTGGTATCGAAGACACTATCGGTGAGCATAAGAATTCCGGTACTTTCATTCAAGACAATCTAGACAGTAATAAAGGCTTACATTGGTATAAAAAACAGTATTTATCCCATGAAGACGGTGTTACCACTTATACAGGCAATGCCGCTAACTTTACTCCTGAGATGGATACTGGTAAAACTTTAGATGAGTTTATGCCTGTAGTAGCTAGAAAAGCTATGCTTAATAATATTCGTACACAGAATCCAAAGTTAGCTATGGTTATTTGTGCTAATTGCGGTAATAATTGTGGTAGTGGCAATTGTTGTGGTAATTGCTCTTGCAATAAAGGTAATAAGGTAGCTAGAAAGTCTTTAGAGAGGAAGATAAATAAGAAGTCTGATTTAGACCTAAGTAAGGATTATAGTAAAGTAAAAAATATAGGTAAAAGTAGAAAAAGAGTAGATAACCTATCTTCAGATTTTTCTAAATCATTAGGAAAGAACTGGGCGGAACAGGACATTTCTATAAGACGTTTAGATAAGCAAGTTGGTTTGGGTAAAAGTGTTAAAGATGTAGGAAAGGCGGTAAAAACCCCAGGTAGTCAGAAATCAAGAGATCTTTTAAAAGATGTAGCGATTGGTATTGCTTCAGATCCTACGAAACGTGTAAAATTTGATAATATTACTAAAAAACCAGAACTTAAGCCAGCCCCAAAGAAAGAGTCACCAAAAAAGAAAGTAATTTCTCAAGAGGCTGTAAAAGCCGCTTCTAAAAAGAATAAAAAGAAATAAGTAAAAATTTTTATGGTGTAGTTTTGAAAAAATGTACTAAGTGCGGAGTAGAAAAAGAGGATCAGTATTTTTCTACTTATAAAGGTAGACTATCGTCACATTGTAGATTATGTAGATATAGTTACGATCCAATAAGAAAACAACGTAATCGTAAAGATGGTTTATGCGAGTGTGGAAATCAAGTAGAAGGTTTTTTTAAAAAATGTTGTAAATGTCGTGATTGGGCGAGAAAGTGGAGAGATAGTAACAGAGATAGGATTAATTCTAATCAAAGAGCAAAAAGGCTAGCTTTAAAATTACAAGTATTTAATACTTATGGTGGGTGTATATGTAAATGTTGTGGTGAAACTAATTTAGAGTTTTTATCTATAGATCATGTTAATAATGATGGAGCAAAACATAGAAAAACTATTTTTGGTAAAAATAAAGTTGGTGGATCTTTTTATGAATGGCTAAAGAAAAATAACTTTCCTATAGATATTGGATTAAGAGTTTTATGTATGAATTGTAATTTTTCTTTAGGACATTTTGGATATTGCCCACATTCTTTAGTTAAATGTAATACTGAAAAAGTGGAGGATTAATCATATTTACTTTCAGCTTACTAATTCAGTCAAGCGGAGGCTTATCTACGAACTAGAGGAGTCTTTTAAAACTCATCCTATTTATAGTAAAGTAAGGGTATCTAATAAGTTCCCTTATGATGAGCAAACAAAGTATGGATTAGTAGTAAAAAGTAGCTCTGCCGATCAAGTTAAGCTTGATGCTAATAACTACGTCGGCAGAGTTCTTTCACATGTGGCTTTAGTTAATGTAGCAGATTTCCCCGGTCAGTCTATAGAGTGGGTCAGAGAAGATACTAAAAATATGTTTCCATTGGTTAGAGAGGATCTTTCTAATCAAGTATTAGGCACTAATATATCTTTTCAGTTATCTAAAAAACCGGTAGTTTCTGTAGATAATGATGGTGAGAGTGTTATTTTAACTAAACCAGATATGAATTCTATAGAAATAAAGGTAGATGGAAGAGAATCACACGTTTCTTATATAGATGGATTAACAGGAGTAGTGAAGTTAACAATACCTCCACCTTTAGGGTCTGTTGTTACTGCTAGATACAGATATAGAGCCTTAGCATTAGCCGGATACTATGGCGTAGAGATGGTAGATGAATCTCATTTTGTAGTAGATCCATTGATTACTAAAAATAGTGTCCCACTGACTTATGGGACAGCTAAGGGAACTTACATATTTTTTAATATGGATGTGGCTGATGATGACTTTAGTCTTATAGTAGACGAAACTATTCTTGGAAAAGATTATTATACTTATGATAGCATTAAAAAAACAGTTACATTTTTAAAAAAGCCGGGACCGGGAGCATTTCATATACTATCTAAATCTCTTAACAGACTTTTAATTGCTGGTACAGAGTGGACATTTTTTTCTCAAGTAACTAGAAAAATTTTAAAGAAAAATACATCTGGGTTTGAAACATACATAGAGTTACCAGATGAAAAACCTTTAGAATCATCCATAGAAATTTATTTAGATCATGTTCCAATATTTAGAAGTGAATCTTTAGAAAAATACGCCCCAAGACAGAGTTTAACTTTCAGTGTAGAAAACAGGAAAAGAGTCAATTTTTCTAGAAAATTGCTGCCGAATAGAGGCTTGCTAGCAACATATTTATATTATAACACTACCGTTAGAGATAATGTACCAGTATCAGAAGTTTTTGCCATTGAGGGAAGTTATAAACTATCAGATACTAATATACTTTCAAAAACTCTTGAAGTTAGATTTAATGGACACTTATTAAGTAAAGAATCTGGAGATTTTTCTTTTGATAGTACAACAAATGAAATTTCTTTTAATTTATTACCACAAGAAAATGATATAGTAACAGCAAGTTATATGTACGTTCAAAATACATTAGGACCGTTTGAGATAAAACCTTACCAATATAATAATGAGGTTATACCGGGTGTAATTTTATCCTTTGGTAAAAGGCTTACTAAAGGCGATAAACAAATGGTTATAGTTTTTGATAAAAGAGATGTGGTAGCAGATGAGTTTGGTGGAAAGTTTAATTTATCATTTGATGTTACGGCTGTTGCATTAGACCCTATTCAGCAGGAAGAAATAGCAGATCTCACTTATATGTTCCTCTTGTCTAAAAAGCAAATGTTTGATTCTGAGGGGCTGGCATTAGAGGAAGTATCTATGCAAGGTGAGTCAGAACAAGTTTATGAAGATAATACTACAGAACAGATGTATATGGCTAATCTGTCCGTAAAATTTGTTACAGACTGGCACATACGTAATACTATTTCAGTTAAATTGAGAGATATTCATGTTGTTTCTGTTGAACAGTATTATTTAGATGTGTTTGGCGAGAAATTTGAATTTAAACCTAGATATATGCCTATGATTAGTAATATATTTGAGAGGATTATGTAAATTTATGCCAAAGTATGAATTTTATTGCTCAGATTGCAGTTTGTTGTTTGATAAAATTTTTGACACTTTCCCAAAAGATTTAAACAGCCTAAAAGCACCTTGCAGTAAATGTAAAAAAGAATCAAAAAGGTATTATAAACCACAACAAGTTGGTGTTTCATATAAAAATGGAACACCAACCCCTACAGTAGATCAGATCGTTGGATCAGATTCCGATAAACGGTGGACAAAGATAGAGGAGAGGCAGCAAAAAGTAAAAAAGGCTAGAGAAAAATATGGTACTACTGCTATGGAAATTGGGGCAGAGGGTTTTACTCCGGTTGGCAAAGAAAGAATTGAAGAAAGAAAACAGGCTCATGACCTTTTAGACAGAGGATTTAAAAAAGATCCTTCAGTTAAATTAATATGAAAAAAATAATAGCTGAGTTAAGATCTATAGCCCGAGAGCTTAAAAAGGCTTCTTATAAAGCTTGCGGGTGTGTGCCTGATGCTGAAGACCCTAAAAATAGATGTAGGTGCGGAAAAAATTACTGTACACCGGGATGCGGTTGTGGGTGTCCTTATGATAAATTACCAGAAAAAGAAAAACATGTATCACCGCCAGGTGGAGTTAAATCGGAATCTACTTATTGGGGCTCAGGTGAACAGCCAGGAGTTTTAAAAGACCCCACGAGTACCGGTGGTACTACAGAATTTACAAGAAGCGATTTCACTACAGGATAATTTTTAAATCTTTATTATTTTTTGTTCTTGTAGTGTATCATAACTGTTTAATACACTCTCCAAATTTATATTTAAATAAGAATTAGTTTAAAAATTTATATTTACATTTATATGTAAATTGTGTGGGCTCTTTTTGTTTTATATCCTACTAAATGTAAATTAAATGTTAAAGATAATGTTACAGGTATTTTTGTAAAAATATAGGAGAGTATATCAGTTATGGGTATCGGTCCTTTCACTTCATATGTTCCGCCAGGTGTTTATACCAATACTATAGTAGCTGCCGATGGGGCTTCCGGTGCTGCTGGTGCGAGAATTCCAGTAATTATAGGTGTTGGTTCTGAAACTTATACAAAATTGAACCTTGAGATGGTTCGCGGTTCTTCAGCTTCAGTTGATACTCTTTCTAATAAAGAGGATATGTCCGGTAGATTCGTAAATGAGCTAAATAAGCTTGTTGATAATGACGGTACATTAAACCGTATCCGAGTGAGAAATTTTCCAATTGTGGACGGTGCAGGCAAGGGGGTCACGTCTAACAGTATTAGTAGTGTTCAGGTTTTGATTAATGATGAGCCTGCTGGTGTAGCTAAGGTAGTAGGGGAAACTGGTGATATCTGGTTATCTCAATTACCACTATCTACTGATACCGTAACTGTTACTTATTATTATCATCGTGGTGATACTCAAAGGATTGATGAAGATCTATCGAATCAAGTTAATGGTACTAGAAAAGATTTTTATGTTCTTTACCCAAGAATAGTTGATGGTACAGGCGGTGGAGTTACCACTACAGATATTTCTAAAGTAACTGTAAAAGTCGATGGTGTGGCAGTAGTTGTTTCTTCAGTTGACGGTACTAATGGCGTCATTACTTTAGCTGCTGCTCCAGCGGATGGAAAAACAGTTTTAGTTACTTATTGGACAAATACCTACCAAGATACTTTTGATCCTCTACCGAATAAAGGTGTCTCTTCTATGATATCTATGGGTAAATTCCCTGGTAAGATGGATTATGCTGAAGGATACGATTACGTAAATGAGGGTGATCGTATTAATTGGGGTCATTCCTATTTAGTTAAATTTGGTGATCATACTCCGAAAGCCGAGTATTTTGATGATACTCAGGTGTTATCCACCCTTATAGATAACCATATGCATAAAGAGTTGGCTACTGCTGTATTAGCGAGTGTAAATGATGCAACAACTATGACATGGAAGGTATCTTATACACCGACTGATGGTTCTGGCTTAGGCAGACCAACAAAAGACTACTCTAAAGTATCTGTATGGGTAGACGGAAATTTAAGTAAAGTTAGCTATGTGGATCATGCTAACAAGAATATCATTTTATCGGCTGCTGTAGCTAAAACAGCCGTAGTTGAAGTCACTTACTGGTATAACATGTTAGTGGATGAAACTTATACAGTTAAATGCACTGTAGCTGGAGCGTCAGGTACCGGTAAATATAAGTTATCTAGCTTAACAAGCGGAAAACCTGCACATGCTATAGTTAGTCCTAAAACTAGTTCTGGCGGTGAAACTAGTATTGCCGATACCGATTATGCTGAGGCTAAATTATGGCCTGGTGGTGTTTCGGATCTTCAAACTGTTATGGGGTATTCAATAACTGAAAAAGTTACCTTAACTTTTACAAGTTCTACAGAGTTTACAGTATCTTCTAATGTAAATACTGGTTCTGGTTCTGTTACCACTAATAATGCAAATAAAGGTAAGGTTGGTCGTACCTACGTAGATCCTAAAACTGGGGTTAGATTTACCGTATGGCCGGATGCTGATGCAAATCTTACTTTTGCTGCTGACGATAAGATAGTATTTGTAGTTACTTCAGAATATGAGTATACAACTGATCCTGGTGCGGTTCTAGATATATCAGGTATTAAACTTTATGTCCTTAATACTAAAGATGTCGGTGTTGATGATACGGCTATAGTAAAAACATATAATAAATCTGGCCTTGAGCCCTCTATTGGTGAGTTTTACTATACTTCTTATAAGTGGGATAAAACTGATTACAGCGCCAAGGTTTGGACTAAAGAAAAAGCTATCGAAGCTGAATACGGCACGATATCTATTGATAATAAAGTGTCATTAGCCGCTCATTTAGCTTTCTTGAACGGTGCTCAAGCCGTTGCTATTAAACAAATTAAAAGAGAGTTTGGTAAATCCGATGCTAATTCTACAGCATATATTAATGCTATTACAGAGTTAGAGAAGAAGATTCAAAATCTTTATAACGCTGATATTATTGTTCCACTAACTACAGCCGGTGATGTTCAGGCTTACTTAAAGACTCATTGTGAAAGAATGTCCTCAGAGCGGTATCAAGCGGAGAGGGTTGCTGTACTAGGTTTCCCAATCGGTACTACACCAGTTAAGGCTCAGCAACTCGCACCTGGATTATCCACTAGCAGGATGACATTACTTTATCCGGAAGGAGTAATTCTCGGTATTGTTGATGAAATGGGTGTAGAGAATGAGTATTTAGTGGATGGATCAATGTTAGCTGCTGCTATGGCAGGTAAGTTGGTTTCACCACAATATGATGTAGCTACAGACATGACCAGAAAAGAGCTTGTTGGATTCAAGAGACTTTCTAGAGTTCTAGATGCTGTTGAAGCTAATCAAGTTGCTATAGCAGGTATTACAGTTCTTGAAGATCTAAAGCCTACTATAAGAGTAAGACAATGGTTTACATCAGATATGAGCAACGTTCTTACCAGAACTCCGTATGTTACGTTGATCATTGATAAAGTTCAGCAAGACTCTAGAGCATCTCTTGAGTCGTTTATCGGTAAGAAGAATCTTCCCAGTTTGATTGGAGATATGGAGTCATCATTAAAAGGTACATTAGAGTTCCTAAAATCCTCCTCTATATTATCAGATTATTCTGGTGTAGAAGTTCATGTAGATCCACTAGATCCAACAATAATTCAAGCTGTAGCAAAGTATAAACCAGTATTCAGTGTTTCGTGGATTAGATTGACTCTTAGCGTAAGAGCTTAATTATAGGAGATATAAAAAATGGCGTATACACCAAACAATCCTTCATCGTCCATATATAGGGTGGGAGTAACACCGCAAACAAGAACATTTATGAGTTCTAGGAATAGGGTTAAAGCTGTTGCTGCTGGCGGGACCGCACCTGAAATAATAGGTGTTATAGGTCAGTTTAATCCCAAAGACAATAGAAATGTTGAGCCAGTTAGGGGTATTGGGTTTGGAGATCAAATAGCTGAGCTTGTTCCAACTGCTTCAGAGCCAATTACTATTTCCGTAACTAGAACCGCACTTTATCTAGCTAATATGTTCCAAGTATTTGGCTATTTAGGTGGTATAGATGGCTTAGTTAGGGCATTAAAACACCACAGATGGCCCTTTGATATAGCTCAAGAAATTTTGACTTCTGCTGTTGATATTATACCACATAAAGAACTCTCCACTAGTAAAGATTTCGGTTCCGGTCAGGTAGATCCAGGAGGAAATTCGGATTCGTTACTGTTGGGTTCTGATGCTAAAGCTATACTTACTTTTTATGCAGGTTGTTGGATGACTGGTTATAATTATACTGTACAAGCTGAAACTACTATAGTTAATGAAGACTGCGAAATTTCTGTAACTGATGTATTTGCAGGCGGTAGAGATTTAAATGCTAAGATAAAAGGAAGCGACCAACTGATGAAGGCTGAGGCTACATCAACACTAATTAGAGGTAATACAGCACCGGTTCACGCCAATAAGGCAACGTAACATTATTTTCTAAATTCTTTTTAAGGCCCTTCTATGTAGACGGGCCTTTTAAATTTATATGAGGTTAATAAAATTTAAATATGGATCTTAAAGATATTCTAGGAAAAATTGAAGAAGCTAGCAAAGAGTTTTACAGAGAAAAGGAAGTTTCCGTAGGTAAGATAAAGGTAACTATTGGTATACTTGGGGCAGATGAAGAGGCTGCTGTACAAGATTTCTTAGCCAATGATACAAAACTTTCTTATGTATATAAAATGAAGCTAGAAACCGTTGTTAGATCAATTAAAGCTATTGACGGTTTTCGTGTAGATAGCCTAGATGTTATAGATACCCCGGAAGAAATTGATGGTAAACCAGTGAAGGTGGAGAAGCATAAGTATTTCAGGGATATTATAGGAAAGTGGGGTCAGTCAGTTGTAGATAGACTTTTCTTTGCTTATGCAGAGTTAGTAGCAGAGTTAGAAAGAGAAATCAACCCAGATAAAACCGAAGAGCAGATAATAAATGAGTTAATAGCACAAGCTGATGTTTTAGAAAATATGGAAGATTCCGAAGATGGTGAAGCATAGACTGTACTTAAGTAATTAAATGTGAAAAAACCTTCAGAAGAATCAGATATTTATATAGATCTGAAGGAGCTTCTATTTAAAGGATTTATAACAACAAAAGTTACTTTTGGCGGTGTTGATATAACCTTTAAAACTATTAATGATTTTGAAAGGCAAAGAATAGATGACAGAACTCCTATTAGTATCAAAGATAGAAATATTGTATATGATACTTGGTTTGTAGCATATTCGATATCTCAGATAAATGGAATAAATATATTAGAAAATAGAGAAAATTTTTTAGATGTAATATATAATTTTTTAAGAAAATGGCCCAGAAAGGGGTTAGAGAGAGCTTTAGTTAAGCTGCTAGTTCTTAGAAAAAGACATATAGATGCTATTGAGATGTTAGAGTCTTTTTGTTATGAACAGGAGTCTAGAAGGTATTGGAAAGCATATAAAGGATTGCAAATTAACTCTTCTTCTTTGACTACTATACCTGGAACAGAAATGCTTGGTATTAATGTTATCCAAAGAGAGTGGTCACGTTTTAATGTAGAGGAAGATTCAAAAGATAAATTTGAGGTACAGTGGAGCTATATTAGGTGGTTAGGTCTTTTCTTGAACACTAAAGCTTCACAGCAAATAGAAAGAGAAGTACAGGAGCAGAAAAATGAAGAATTACACTATAGAGAAGTAGTAAAAAGAAGGGCTAGGTTCATTTACAATAAGAGATTAGGAAAGGTTAGTGAAGAAATTGAAGAAGATGATCTAGATATAATTCAATACGTTAGGAATAAAGACTCAGAGCTAGATAAGATAATAAGAGAGGCTGAGCTAGTTTGTAGTGGCGGAAAAGATGATCATGAATTGATGATGGATGAAGTTAAAAATCAAACTGTAGAGGAATATCGAGAATATAAACGTCAACAACATAAACTAAAAATAGAAAGGCTAGAAAGAAGAAGACATTACTTTAATGGTGAGGAAGTAGAAGAGGATAAATTATTTAAAAAACACGAGTTAGAATGGAAATCTATTTCGGATCAAAATCTGTTTACATTCCAAAGTTACTCTGAAAGAGATATGGATGAAGATGAGCAAAAGGATCTATTATGTTCATCTTTAGGTATAAGTAAGGAGATCTTTGATCAGATAGACAAAGAATTCGAGATTCCCCCAGAAATGTATGAGGATATTACGCCCATGAGGGCTACAGCTAAATCTACTATCCTACCAATAGATTTACCCCCACATCTTCAAGGCAATTATACAGGACATATAAATAGAGGCGGAAGACCTGTAAATAACTCATTTGAGGCATAGTTAATATGTCTAAAAGTGAGTTTAGTAAATTTTTAGGACATCTTGGTGACTTAAGAAGTAATGTATCTCAAGGTAAAGAGAGCTTTGAGGCACAATATAAAGTCAGTGGTAGCACTTTTTATAAAAAAGTAAACGATGAAATAGAAGAATTAAGCAGATTTTTAGACGCTGCAAAAAAATATGCTGCAAGAGATTCAAGTGACTTTTCAAAAATATTTGATAAAAAGGGACTAACTGAAGATGAGGTAAATGATCTAGTAAATGATATTATAAAGATAAGAGGTGACATTAATGAAAAACTTGGTGAATCTATAGAATCTTTCGGTTCATTAGATATTTTATCTAGTACCGCAGCAAAAGAAGTTTCCAGAATGAAATCTGTCACTAGAAATTTAATGGAAGAGGTGATACAAACAGCTTTTTTAAACCCAGATTTAGTTACTATGACGGACTTAACAAAATTTTTGGTAGAGACTAAACAAGCAGAAGCAAATATTAAAAATCTAGAGGATTCTATTGAAGCAGATAAAAAAGATTATGATAATGTTCCAGGCTGGGATAAGTACAAAGAAATAGCTATACAGTTAGATATAGCAGAAAAATTTGTTGCGGCATTAAGAGAGGGTAATAAAAGTGCAGCAGATTTTTCTTGGCATGCAAAAAGAGTAGTAGAAGATTTATCTAGAGGTAGCGAAGGACTATCAGAGGATTCCACTTCCTTAATAAAATCATTTAAGGGATTTACAGGACAGGTAGGATCTTTTTCAAAATCAGCAAAAAGCGGTGATTTATATAATGTAGTAAAATCTGGTTCAGATGTTTTAGCTAAAATGATTATATATGGACAACGAAAAGCCGTTGCCGCTGCTCTAAAAGGAGGAAAACTAGGTGGATGGTACGGTAGGGCAAAAGTTAGAATTTCTAAAGGAGCACCAGAAACAAAAGGTTGGGATAATGTAGTAAATATATATATAAAAACTGGACTGCTTGTTACAAAACTGGGAAATGAAGTATTTACTAAATTGCCAGGATTTTTAAAATTATTAACAGTTGCAGCGTGGGCCATTCAGAAGATAATTTCAATGCAGGAGTGGTCTAATAAATTAAATAAAGAAATATTGTTAGCAGTAGGAGCTTATAATATTCCGATAGATATTAATGTACCGGATAAGAAAAAGTTTTGGAGAGAGACTTTTAATAAAGTAAGAAGTTATTTGATAGATTTAGAAAATATAGAGACAAATTTAAGCGCAGAAAATTATATTGAAATGTTATCATCTTTAGCTAAAGGTGGAATGAAATTAGATCCTAGTTACTTTAAATTAAATAAAAAATATGATGTTCCAGAGTATAAAGAGCCGCTAACAAAATTAGCAAATTTAGCGGCATTATTTGGTTTCGATAGAAAAGAATTAGCTCAACATGTGGGTAATTGGGTAAGTGGATTTGGTCAGTCTTTTGATTCTATAAATGATGATTTAGTTACTATATACAATATGTCAGAATTAGCAGATGTTAATCCTTCAGATTTTTTAAAAGCTGTTACTAATATATCAAATAGACTAAATCTATTTAATAATAAATCTACTCAAGTAGGGCACCTGTTATTAAAAGCAGTAAGAACTGGGGTATTTGGCTGGGAACAAGCCAATAAATTAATGGGTGATTTGATAGAAAGAAAAACAGATAAGGATCCGTTAGAGTTACTAAGAGATAGCTTGTTAGCTTCCAATGGTGATAATCAAGCACTAGTAGATAGTATAGTTTCTTCAGTTCATGCAAAAATAAAAGAGGTAGAAAGTTCTATTGGCCATTATAGAAAATCTCATGATACAGAAAAGATAATAATGGCGGAAACTGAGATAAGTAATCTTAAGCATTTCCTTAAAATTTTCGGGAACGTTGATGTTAATAATATGGATGAAATTGCTAGTATGTTGTATACAGCACAGAAATTTGTTATATCACCTCTTATAGAAAGAGATAAAAAACAGCTATTAGATTTAGTTAAAGAAAAGTTTGGTAAAATTCCAAATAACCGCGCTGAACTTGTTGCTAGATTAGGAGATGTTGTAAAGATGTACGGTAAGGATCCTGCTTATATAAAACTTATTGTAGCAGAGAAATTTTCAGAGTCTAAAGATAATGTGGATGGTTCAAAAAATGCAGATTCCTTAGCAGATCTTTTAAAGAAAGACCAAAAAGGTTTAGAGTCTCTTACAGTAAAATTTTCTGAAATACACGACTTTATGGGTGCCAGAATACTGTCTGGAACCAAAGATTTTACTGAAGTACTTAAAATAGGGCTAGAATATTTCGTTAATACATTAGTAGGATGGATTGCAAAAGATAGTGCTTTAGCTGTTGGTGTTGATGCAATAGTAGATTGGTTAGAAAAGTTAGCTAAACTTGGTTTTAGTGGTGGTAGTAGTAATGTTGGGGTTGTTACTGGTCCAGTATCAGTAACTCCGGATTCAATAGTTCATATAGGTGATTATGTTTTTCCATTTTCTAATGAGGTAAGGGATATTAAAAATATTGGTGGTCCGGAAGATCATAAAAAAAGGGGAGGTCACGGTCCTGGGTCTTTTTGGGGTAATCCTGGTCAGGATATAGGGGCACCAACCGGTTCTCCAGTTTTAGCAATAAGAGGGGGTAAAATTATAAAAATAAGTTCTTGGTCCCCTTTTAAACCTAAGGGTGGAGTTAATCCTTACGGCGCTAGTATTACTTATGTAACTGATCCAGATTCTGCTGGTAGGCAATTTGAGATATATATAACTCACTTAGGTCCGAAATTTCCAGCTAATCTTAAAACAGGGGGTAGGATAGAAGCAGGTCAGGTACTCGCTTGGGTTGATCCCTGGATAGTTGGTGGAAAGTCAATAGGACCGACACATATCCACATGGGTATTCGTTTGCATAAACCAGGACAAGGGACTCGTGCAGGGGGAAGCATTTTAGTAGATCCTGGATCTTTTCTTCTTCATCCATTTTTAAATAGTAGAAAAAAAGGTATGACGCCTGAAAAATTGGCTTCAGTTACTAAAGCTAGCGGTGTAGGAAAAGAGATTACAAAAGAAATTTTAGGAAAAATAAATTCTAAAATATATAAAACTATTTATGAAAAATTGCCAGGGAATCTGAAGAAAGTATTTAAGAAATATAGTAATTTTGATTTTTATAATTCAATACAAGTAAAAAAAGATTTAATATGGAAAGAGTTAGTTACCACACAAGGCATAAAAGATCCAAAAATACAATCAAAAGTAGGTGGTAATTTAAATAGAATAATAGATACGTTAAAAGATTATGTTGATAAAAAAACTGGTGAAATAAAAGTTCCTACTGGGCTTAGACAAGATCAATTAAACTTAGATTTAGGCCAATTTAATACATCATCATTATCTAGCTCTCAAGAAGTAGTTAGAAAAGAGAGTATTTACGCCAATGTGTTACCTAGGGTGGGCTATACTTTAGTAGAGGGTCCAGAATTACATTATGCTGGTGAAGAAAATTTAGATTTACATTATCAAGAGTGGCAGAGTGCAAATAATAATCCAGTAACTGAGGTAGCTAGTGTTGTTTATAATTTAGATGTGGAAGGCCAAACAGGATCAGAGGCTGTTAAGTCTCTGGCGACCACTCTCATGGCCAGGTATCAAAATATGTATGCCTCTTCAATATCAGATGTAGTGTCTGATGCCGGGTATGATAGGGGTCCGTTATTGCGACACCTTTACGGTAATGCTTCTGGTGATGCTGATATCGTTTATGATAGTAAAAATGGGGAGTATAGAGTAGAGACATCTAAAATAGATGATTTATCTAAGTTTAGAGAGAACACGAATTCAAGAGATACATCATTAAATCATTTACACCCTGATTTTAAGTCTAGAGTTGATGCTTGGTTGTCAGATTGCAGAAAAGAGGGGGTAATGCCCATAATTTTTGAGACGTGGAGATCTCCTGAGAGGAGCAAAGCTATAAAAGCTCCAGGTGTATCTAAAGCAGGAGCCTGGGAAAGTGGTCATAATTATGGTAGAGCTATAGATATAAGGCCCCCTGGTTGGACATTCTCTGTGGAAAGTGATAGAAAGAAGATGGGTAGGTTGTTTAGTATTACAGAAAATCCTGCTATGAAAAAGATTGTGGATTTAGCACATAAACATAAGTTAGAATGGGGAGCACACAAAAATTACGGCGGCGACTGGACAACAATGCATGATGCTCCACATTTTCAAATGCCGAATGAAGGTGCCTCTTTTTGGAAGAGGAATTTTCCAAGGTGGCAACCAGATACTTCTAAGAAAGTAATACATGCTCCAAAAAGTAAACCTAGTCATATTAGTCAGTAGGTAGAAAAATATAAATGAAATTTAATCTCCAAGATAAATTACATGAATTTGAGGTAGAGTTAAAAACATCAGGTACGTTACCTACAGGTGTAGACGAGTTTTTAGATGAAATTAGTGAATTAACTGATACTGTAAATGATTATATAAAAAATAGCAGAAATGAGTTTGAGAAAAAATTAAAAGTTTATGGTGTAGACGGTGAAGCAGCAGATCAAATACTAGATAAATTATTTGGTGTTTTAGAAGATTTTAGAGAAGCTAAGAGATCTTATACAAAAAGAATATCTACCGGAAATCCGATTATAGATAGTTATTATAATTCAGTTGATGAAGCAATAACAGGTATTGGTGAGGTTGCTGGTAAATTAACTAATTTAGTGGTAGTAAGAACTAAGTCACTTAGTAAGGTATTTCCTTTATTAAAATCAGCAAAAATACATTTGAATAATGCCAGATCATTATCTGATTCTATAGTTGATGATTTTAAGAAAGGTACTATTACGGAAAAGGAGGCAATAACTAGATTAACTGCATTAAATAATGATATGCAAGCTAAAGCAGATAAATTTTATGTTGAAACAGAGAAATTTAGCGATGAAATTGATATAGTAGAAAAAGCATTTCATAGATTTAATGCTGAAGCAGATGACTCAATTACAGAAACTACTGTTGGATTTATCGGTAGAGGTAGGAATATGGTTGATGAAGTAATTAGTTATAGCAAATCAAGTAAAGCCCAAGGTTTTTCTAGAATTATATCAGGTGCTTTAGAATATGGCACTGATTTTGTTAAAAAACTAAAAGAAAGAAGGGCTCAGGCAGATCGGGAGGGTGCTTCAGATATAATAGGATCTGTTTTTAATAAAGCAAAAAATTTAGTTGAGTCTGGAGAAAAACATAGTAATTTATATATAAGTAGTATGTCTAAACTTTTTTCTTGGTTGTCTAAAAAAATTGGTGGAGCTATTGGTGCTGTTTTCAGAGCTTTGCCAGCTACAGCAAAAATTTTAGTTGTACTAGCGCAAGTTATAGAACAAATAATAAAGTGGAAAGAAAAACAGTATGATTTTAATAAAAAATTACTAGAAGTATCTGGCGCTCATAGTTTATCTTTTATGTTAGATATAAAGAATGACACTCCAGAAAAAATACATAATATGTTTAGTAAATTAGACGTAATTTTTTCTGGAAATACTAAGATGCAGATTGACCCCGATGACTTTGCTGAAATGATAAAATCTTTAGCTAAAGGAGGCGTCAGTTTAGGTAATCTTGCTGGTATGGTTGGTACTAAAGAAATACTAGGAGATACATTACCTAATTTTGAGGAAGCGTTTGAAATTTTTGCTGCTGTAGCAAGAGTTTCCGGTGAGAGTTTTGGTGAGGCTACAGACAAATTTGGTAATTTAATATCTGCAACAGGTATGTCAGTAAAGGAGGCAGAGAAAGTATTCGTAGATTTAATTTCTGGTGCTGAAGAGGGAGAAATAAATTCTGCTGAATTCACCAGTAGAATACTTGATTTGAGTAGTAGATATAGTATGTTTGGGTCTTCTTCAAGGTTAGTTAAAAAACAAGTATTAGATTTATCTAAACAAGAAAATGTTACGATGGAGCAAATGTTTTCTTGGGTGGAGCAGTCAATTTCACATGCTAAATCTCTTGATATACAAAGTGTGACCAAGGATCTTATGGTATTAGGTGATGATAAGGCAAAAATTGCTTTGGAAAGCGTTAGCGGTGCTTTACCTGTTGCTATAAATAAACTAAGAGAAAAACTTACTGGTGTTTCTGACGATAAAGAAAAGAAGTCATTAGAATCTCAATTAGGACTGCATGAGTCATTACAGAAAGCTCTCGCCGGGCATAAAGGATCTATGCCAGATTTAAATGGGATAATGAATTTTGTGGCATGGGCGGCCCCTTCCATATATAGCGAAACAATAAAACCTATGGTAATTCAGTCATTTATGGATAATAATTTAGGCGGTGTAAATAAGAGGGGTGGCATGCCTATATTAGCGGCAGTAGAAATAGCTAAGAAAGAGCTTGACTATACAGATGAAGATCTTAAGATATTTTTGTCAAAACATTACGGTGTAGTATCGTCAGATATAAAATTAAAATCTGATTCTAGTGATAGAGTAAAAAAGAAAAGAGATTCAGATGAAGCAACTCATGAGACTGTGGTAAATCTCTATATACATCAGTACAAAAAGATGGCTGAGGTTCTAGCAAGTGTAACAGAAAATTTAGGTAAATTTTGGAGTATATTATTAAGAACAAAAGGTTATTACATGCTTACTTTATTTGATAGTTTTTTTTATGGTCTAAGAAGAGTATTAGAGTGGGGGTGGCTCGCTCCTGGTTCTATAGATCCTATTGTTTCTTCAGGTACCCCTCAAATTGGTTCTAATATAGATACCAGTGGAGTAGATTTTTCTAAAATAAATCCACCAAAACCGGAGCAACAGAAAGTATGGTCATCACGTTTGTCAAAACAACAATCAGATATGTTGCGTAAAGTAATAGCAATGGCTCAAAAAGAGGAGAGAGAAACAGGTATACCTACTTCTATCACCGTAGGACAATGGGCATTAGAGAGTGGTTTAGGTTCATCAGAATTAGCTACCAAAGGTAATAATTATTTTGGCGTAAAGGCGGGAAGTGGTTGGACGGGTAACACAATAACCATGGAAGGTTCTGTTTACAGAGTTTATGATAGTTTAGAGGATTCTATCAGAGATCATACAAAAGTACTACTTAAGAAAATATATAGTGGATTAATGGGTAAAGACTATGTTGGTTGGGCATCAGGATTAGAGGGTACTTATGCAGAGGATGTTCCGGGTATGTTAATTGACGGAAAACCATCTATTGGGTATAAGAGAAAACTTACAGGAGCAATAGAGTCTTATGGCCTTTATGAGTTTGATGTAGGGCGTAAAAGTGCATTACCAGAGTTATCTTCAGGATCTAAAAAACCGGAAGATAAAGCAGGAACTACTAAAACTAGAGCAGCTTCAGAGGGAAAAGCAGAAGGTCGCAGGGCTGGTAAAAGGGTTGGAGATAGAGTTGGAAAAAATGTTAGATCTCAAGTTAGGAATTCTGCTTCCTCAAAACCTAAAGATAGTAAATTACCTAATAATACAGTAAAGATCCGTAATAAAAAAGATGATAGATGGAGGCCAGGTTACCGAGACACAAAAGGATCCCCCGCCTTTGCTCCATGGCCCCCACCACCATCAGGTAAACAGTCTCTTAATAGTGTGTCTAAAACTGAGATATCTTCAAAACCTAGCGTGTTACCCCCACCAATTCCTCTTGAGTTAGTTAAAGTAGATTATGAGGTAAAAAATGTTAATAATGTGGATAGGAGTATAGATAAAGCAATAGTTATCTTAGGTAATCAGCAAAATAATGATAATATACAACCAGTTGACAAATCAGTAAAAACCTCATATGAAGAACATTATATTAAAGTATCAGATGAAGTAGATTTATTAAGTTTATGGGATAGTATTGTTAGTAGGTATATTAAAAATAATGGCTAAAAAAAGATATAATAAAAATGCTAATATAGCTGTTAACATTGCTAGTAGTGTTAAAAGTTATATAGATAATATAAAAGATGCTTTATCGGAGAATAGACGAAGAAACGAATTGTTATCTAACGCCCTGGGTAAGGGATCCCCAATAGATACTGATGAACTTAAAGGTGTTATAGACAGTTTACAGGAAGTAGAAAGAGAGCATAGAAGGTTAAAAAGTGAAGCAGAGCAGTTAGCAGAAAGTATTGGTGGAATAGAATTATTTCCAAGAGCGGGGGAAGAGGCAGATGAGGCTAGAAGGTTTGTTGATAAAAGAGTAGCTGACTATGTAAAAGTAGCTGTAAATGTAGGTTCCGGTAATATAAAACCAGTGTTAGATTTACAGATGCATATAAAGGACTTTTTAAATAAAACAGCAGAAACAAGAAATAAGTTTCTTAGTGAAGACGATCCAGCTAAAGCATCAGAGTTATTAGATACACTAAGGAACCAGGAAAGCAGCTTAAGTCAGTTAATTCTAAAATTTAGTAGGATGACAAAGAAAGCTTCTATAGAGGCTGCTGTTATTGATAAAGCTACAGAAATAATGAAAAAGGGGGCTAAAGGATTTACTGAAGGCACTGGAGAGGCTTTTACTGATCTGAAATCTGGAATAGTGGATGCTTTTAGAGGTAACCTATCTGATACCCGTAAAAAAATGGAAAGAATTCAAGTTACAGCTAAAGGCATGTCTAGGGCTAGTAAAAAACGCCAAGAAGAGCTAAAACCCGCTAGTGGTGTGATGGGTAGACTTTTTGGAGGAGCAAAAAGAGATATTGAGCGAACTGCTACTCATGCAGCAAATGCAATTGGTGGGTTTGCCTCTATAGTAATGACAGCCGCTCCATTTATTGCATTCGCAGGTGGATTGGCAAGTGTAGTAGCTTTTATGATAGACGGTACAAATAAAATTAAGGAGTTTAATAGAAATATAATAGAGGGCAGAGGAGCATCAGGTATAGGTATTAGTATATCAGCAGATGTTAGTGCTGCTTCTATAGAAAGTAAGATGCAAGGATTTTACAGACATTGTAAAACCTGGCTTAGTGATCGATTCTCTAAAAGAGGAAATAGATATGGCATAGGACAAGAGGAGTTTGATAGTGTTCAACAAGCCCTAAAAGGGATTTATCTTCCAAGGTTTGCACAGAAGTCAGATGGAGTAAACGCTGAGGCTTTTGCTTTAACAGATTTAGTAAATTATTCTGTTGGAGTCGGAAGGATGCTTGGAATGTCTAGTGATGAGGCAGCTAAACTAATAACTACTTGGGGTATGGATTATAACTTAAGTAGAGAAGATATGGATGTTGTTTTCGGTAATTTATATGGCGAGATGGAAAAATCTGCGGTTAGTGGTCCAAGATTTATGGAAGGGTTTAGGCAAGTTACTAGTGGGTACAGGGGATTTGGTACAAATGCCGGTGCAGCAGCTAGAGCCCTATCATCTATGTATAAGAGTAAAATTTTTGGGTCTGGTCAACAAGTAGCAGAATATGTATCTGGGTTACAAAATTTATTACAAGATGAAGATTTTGAACATATGGCAGCAGCATTTGTGAGTGATAATGATTTTGCAAGTATTATTGAAACACAATTAGCTAAATTAGATCCGGGACCAACAAATACTCTAACAAGAAAAGCTCTAGAGAATGCTTTGTCTTTAATTAGATCGGGGCAGGGAAAAACTCCTTTTGGTATAGGTGTTAAAACTTCCGCCATGAAGTATTTTATGAACGAAGACACAGCAGAGCCTTTATTACTAAAGGTTTTGGAAGGTGTTTTAGGACATCCTCTACGCACAAAAGAAGATTTTGAAAACGCTGCCTGGAAAAATAATGAAGAGGTAGGATTATTAGCATTAAAATTTAAAGGAAGTTTTAATGCTGTAATAAGACCATTTTTGGCTAAAATGGCTTATCCAGATGGTAATATGTCGCCTTTAGCTAAAACAAAAGACGCTGCTGCTGGTGCTAAAAAAGATGCCACTGACTCAGCCGCTAAAAGAAAAGCGGCTGAGAAGGCTGGAGAAGATTTGCGCGATCAGGCAGCTAAATTTAATGAATCTGTGAATAATCCAGCTACCGCATTTAAAAACTTTCTTGAAACTATGATTTCAGGAATAAATTTGTCTATGTATAGAATAATTGATACTATACAAAGTTTTTTAGTTAATGTAGTTAAAGATCCAGAAAAACAAGATCGTTTTGATTTTGCTAAACTTCAACAAGAGTTTATGCAAGCTCAAGAAAAATTTTTTGAATCTGGTGAAAGACAGCCAGGTTGGTCAGAAGAAGAGGCTATTGGTAAGTTATTGCTTATAGATAAAATGTATGAAAAAATAAATAATAAGTATCCAGGTACAGCACGTATAACAGCTAAACCAGAATTTCGTTTTGCTGATCCTAGAAAATTCGCTGGAGGTTTTTCTGAAACTGCCTCAAATATTTGGGGTATTCCTCAAAAGGATGTTGAAGCAACTTTATCAGACGCTGCATCTATATTTTTAGGATTAACTAAAGAGGAGGGAAAGAAATCAATAGATAGAGCTTTTGAAGATTATCAAAAAAAATTAGATAAATTTGACAGAGAAAATAAAGGAAAAATTAGGAATGGGGATAGATTAAGTAAACCAGAGTTTATGAGATCACTATTTTTAGCTAATATCCCAGGATCTGGTATATTTAAAGATAGTGAAGGTGAAGATATCTATGATATGAATGAACGAATAAAGATGGTGTCTGATGCTTCGATAACTTTGGGAAGCGTTTTTATGGACATTAATAAATGGCTAGCTAATAATTCAAATTTCTCTCAAGATGAGAGAAATAGATTATCAGAGCTAGTAAGAAATAATGATATAAACTTAAATGATATGCCAAATCATAGAAGACTTCTTCTAGAGGTTTTGGCTATAAAATATAGAAATAATAAACCTCTTTTTGCTGTTATGCTTAGGAACTTTTTACTAGCCTATGCAAAAAATAATGATCTGGGAGATATATCAGATGAAGCTAAAATGGCAGAATTTATAGGCAACATGAGGGAGCCGGGTAATTGGGAACGTCACGATGTTGTTTATGAATTAAATCTAATGGTTCCTAGATCAGATATGGATAAGGCGAAGGTTGGTGTAAAACATAATAATGTATTTTTAGAGGGTGTCGGTGATATACTCAGTACTCTTACGCAAGCTTCTAGAGATATTAATGCTAGAAATGTAGCAGCAGGTAGGGATAAAGGTGTTAAAGCAAAAACACGCGGTCATGATAAAGTACCGCCTCATCCAATTCCACCTCAATCAAATACATCGGGTCTTAAAGTAAATAAAGGCCCTATTGTTACTAGTCCTGTGCCTAGACCCAATGTAGCTTCGCCAGTAATACCTAGATCAACAGTAAACCCAATAAACCCTTCAGAGAATAGAAAAACAGTGTTAGACATTAGAACAAATGGTTTTAGTTATGTTTATGATCAAAACTCTGGCAGATACGTCACTAGAGAGGAATTAGCTAGGTTGTCCTCAAAATACGTCAGATCTAAAGATCATTACGTTTAAAACGGAAAGTAATACATGTCTAAGAAAGACATTAACATAATACTTAAAATAGCTAATTCTGTTGGATCTAAGATAGATAAGTTTTTAGGTATTTCAAAAGATGGAAAAAGGCATGCTGATGTTTTAAATAGTATTTCAAAAAAAGTATCTATATTTGACCCAACAGCTATTAAAGATCTGGAAAAACAACTAAGAAACCAAGAAAGGGATATTGAAAGTATAAGAAAAGATCTCAGGACAATTAAATTTGAGTCATTAAATGTTGAGATGATGCCTCAGGTGACTAAAAATATATCAATTATAGCAAAAAGAATAAATAATAAAGTTACTAATTTTCTTGAGGTAGCAGCAAGGGTAGGGGTACCAGCTAGTAAATTTTATGATATTTCTCTGAAACACGACAATATTAAAAACCTCATGGAAGAAGCAATGAATACTATAGTTAAGTATAAAGATGATATGTTAAAAAAATCTTCCCCAGAGGTATTGGAGGAGCATGTTATAAAATTCCACCAAATAATGGCAGAAGTTACTCAAATGGAAATAGATTTAGATAAGTCTGTAGATAAATATAACGACTTTTATGAATCAATAAAATTATCAAAAGATATTTTAATGGAAGGTCCAGTCGCTTTTGCCGAATCGGCCAGTGAGTCCATGGGTTATTTAAAATCTGGAGTAATGGCTGCTCTTCATGGCAAAAGCGCACAAGCTAAAGCACATTTTTCAAGAGTTAATATAACATCCGGTGCTGTCGGTAGGGCGCTTTCAGATAGTCATGCTACTAAAAGAAGTACTAGTACTTTTTCAGAGAAAGCTAAAGTAACTTATGATGGTGCCGTTGAAATAGGATCTACGGCTATAGCTAAAACTTTATCCGGAGTTGCAACTGTTTTTGATAAAATGGCTGGACTTGTATCATTTGGTGTAGGTGCATTTAATATTATAGTAATGATCATGCAAGCAGCGTCAAAATTTAGGGATTTCAATAAAAGTCTTTTAGAAACAAGAGGACCAATTGGTTTAGGCATCAATTTAGATATAGATACGGATCCAGAAGAGCTAACAAAATATTTTGAGGAGTTTTATGGTACTATGGGGGATAGTTTATCAAAGAGTGGTACTTTATTCGATAACTATTTTGGTGTACCAAGGGAAAAAATGGATTCAGTTTGGAAGAGCTTAAATGATGTTTTTTTACCAAGACTTTCCAAATCTTTAGGAGGAGATGCACCAGCTAATGTCATGGCTTTAAACAGAATGGCTAATTTAGCTATTGGTTTTGAAAGACATTGGACAATGGATGCGGCAGATCTAGGTCAATTAATAGCTACTATGTCTGAAAATTTTTGTTGGGATTATGAACAGGTGGCTAGTACATTTGGTGTAATAGATCAAGTATTAAGAAACTCTGGTATAAGTTCAAATAAATTCGTTGGTGCTTTATCTAATATAATAATCGGCACTAAAGGTTTCGGTCAAAAAATAGTATCACAGACTAAATTATTGAATGAAGCATATTTAATGGGTATCTTTGGTGGGGAAGGTGCTCAAGATTTTGTTCAAAAAGTAGAACGTTTGTTTGAAGATGATCAAGTTGGATTCAATGCATTTTTAATAACATTGAGAGAAGATGGTGGATCACAATTAAAGAATCTTATTTATCAAAGAAAAAATGAATTAACAGATAGTCCTGGAGATATTATTCAAAAAAATCAATGTGACGTAATAATAAATGCTATTGAAAGTAATAATTTAAATACTCCTCTTGATATAAAAGGATTATTTGAATCAGTTAAGTCTGTTTTAGGGCCAAATGAAGTTTTAAAAATACTTTTGTCTGCTACTGATATTGTTTCAGGTACTAGCAGTTCTATGGGAAGTACCGAAAACTTACTTAGAAGTAGAATGGTACACGTACATAATCTTTGGGGCGCACAGGCGGCAGAATTAATTAGAGCCTATGCTTTTGGTGCTACAAAACTTGGTGATAAGTATCATGTCACCTCAAGAGAGGATTTATCAAATAAGTTAGATGCTTATTTTGGTGTAAAATTACCTTTAAATAAAGGTGTGGATGCTGCAAATAAAATATTGATTGATATGAAAGATTTAACTGCTGAGGTGGAACCGCCACTTACCGAATTAGCTAATTCGGTACAATCTTATATAATTAAAATAACTAAACCTTTGGATAATATATCTAGAAGATTAGAGAGATTACTTTATCGTAACCTTGCTCTTCAAGCAGTTAAAGCTCTAACAGGGGATCATGGAAGATCACCAGCAGTAGATAAAATGGGTGATGAAAAGAAGAAAAGAGATCTCTGGGAGAATTACGTCAGAGAAGCTAATTCTTGGGATAGAAAAAAGAAGTTAACTAAAGAGCAGTTAGACAAGTTAAGAGATATTTTAATTTTAGAAAACTCTTTAAGATTTTCGTCGGATGCATATTCAAGAGAAATTGTAGATAAACATGTTATGAAAAAATTTAATAGTGATCTTATTGATACAGAATTAGTTGGAGCTACCGATGATCAGTTGCTAAGATATTTTAATAAATCTAAATCTAAATATTCAAAAGGTGATTTACATAAGTTTAAGGAAGCACAAACTTTATTACGTATGACTCATAGATTAGCTAAAGGGCAGTTTGGTTATGAAAAATTGGAAGATTTTAAATCATATATGGAAAAAATTATAGGCAGTTATTTGTCTGATGATGGTAACGAACAGAGAACGTATTTGTCTAAATATAGTATTCCAGATTTAGCTAAGATGGTGGCTGGTGTGATTGCTACAAAAAGTAGGGTTCCGCAGCCTGGGGAGAAGTGGGATTTAGACAAAGAGATAAACGCTGTTTTATATAGAATAGCAGAGTTAGAAAAGCGTTTAGGAGATTTGGTAGACACGAATTATTTAGATAAGTATAAAAAATCAAAAGAGCTATTAAGCGTTAATATACCAAGAGTTCAAGACGCAAGTAAAGCTTTGCAATTTTCTAGAAATTTAGCTAAAAGGTTATTATTGATATCACTGAATGAAAATTCACTTACTGGTAGTCCAGAAGTATTTCCTATAGCTCTTAAAGCTTTTTTTGATGCTGCTATAAACAGTGCAGATAGGATTGATTCAGCAACAAATGCTGCTCTTGTCCCAAAGGAAAGAACAGCAGAAAAAGAAAAAGAAAAAATTGATTTTATATATAAAGAATTTATAAATAACCTTAAGTCTTTGTTCCTTAAGAAAGAGGTTTTGGTAGATATACAAGCCATGATAGATAGCGGTAAAATAAACGGTGTCAAGAATGCAGATGAGTTAGCCGATAAAGTAATAGAATTTATTAGCTCTGATACATTTAAAAGAGGTTTTATTACTAGGGTTCGTGGAATACAACATGATGTTGATGAACCTCATTTATGGCAAAGACCGACAGAAACAGAGTCTAAGACTCAGTCTGTACCAAAACTTAATGAAGAATCAACACCGACTTTAATATCACCATATGAACGTCGAGGAGAACCGCAGCCAGGGCGAAAAATGCCAGGCGGTGGTAGAGGAGCGTTTTTAACTCCTAAAATTAAAGAAGCACACGAAATAAAGTCTACATTTATAACAGCTAGTTTTGGTGGAGTAGTATACGAATCAGATAATAAAGATGCAGTTTCTAGATCAGAAGTAGAGTCTTTTTTTAGCGGGTTCGTTAGATCAGAAGGCTACTGGAGTTAGATTAATATGGCAATAGACCCAAATAAAAAACCTGTTTTTTCAGATAAAACTGAAGCTACTTTTAATTTTGGTCATTACATGCCAAAAGATGTTTCTTTAAGGGCATATTTTCATTTATATAATCCAGATATCAGTTTATTTACTAAACCAATTTACTTATATACTAATCCAAATAAAATAGATTTTTCATATAAACAAAAAATCACTAGAACTAAAACTAGAGCGGGGTGGGTTGAGGAATATTGGGGGGAGGAGATAGATAACATTAAAGCAGAAGGGGTTACTGGTGGATTTTTTACTATAAGTGGTGGGTATACAGTAAATATTTTTAAGGCGTACACAGAAACTCTCGATATTGATGAAAAGTTAATATCAAAAGGGGAGATTAGTGCAGCCTATGAGGCGTTTAAAAGGCTATTATATGTTTATAGAAATAACGGATCATTGAGTAATAGATATGATGATAGTGGAGAAGCATTTGGAGCTTTTACAGATTATTCCCCAATAATTTTTAGTTTTGATAATTATAATTATTATGGGTATTTTGAAGAGTTTTCAGTAGATTATTCTGATGATAAACCATTCATGTTTACCTATAGTTTTTCATTTAAAGCGGTAAGGACAGAGGAGATCTATAGTTAGTGATAAATAAAGATAAATTTTTTATCAAAAAAAACTCTAATAATATTCCCTTACCAGCTAATTTATCTTATGACATAAAAAATACAATAGGCATAGGTAGTGGTGACATTTTAGATGGATCATTAGCCTATAGACCGGATTTAGATAAATCTACTGATAAATCTTTTGATATATTTATAGCTAATTCTAGTGGACAGCCAGTTACTGGTACTAATTTGATTTTATTAGCTAATCCATCAAATGTTTCTTTACAATACAAAAAATTAACTAATGAAGTGTTTACTAGAGCGGGATATGTTGTAGAACATTGGGGGGAGGACATAGATATTATGTCTGTTACAGGCACATCTTCCGGTTTTTATACAGAACAATATGGTCTTACTAGACAATATGCTAAAAATTCTTTGGCTTATGCAAACCTTAAGTCATTAATTATGCTATATAGAAATAATGGTATACTAACTAAAGAAAACTATAAAGCTGAAATTTTATTTAATGATGCATTGTATAATAAGTCTAATAGTAAGTTAATAAATGGATCTTCAGTTAGGGGTTTATCTAATATTAGTTTTTCAGTAACAGGTGGGTCTTCTATTAGGAATGTTCCAGCTACAAGAAGGTTAGTAGGCATAAAATATTTGGGTAACTACTATTACGGTACTTTCGATAGTTTTACTGTATCTGAGTCTGCTGCTGATAAACCGTTTAGGTTCGATTATTCATTCCAGTTTTTTGTCTTGTTTCCACCAGATAAAAAACCAGGTTTTGTTTTTGGCCATGTTAAGTAGGTAAGTTTATGCCAATTTTTGGTGATGGGGATGCATTTCATAAATTAGCTAAAGAAGCAATTGTTGATATAAATACATTAGCTAAAAAGTATCCAATAAGATCTAGACCAGTTATAATGCTTGCTCCAGATGCAGTTGTAATGCTAAATAAGAATAATACCGTTCCAATATGTCATTTTTGTGATGCGGCAGCAGATATTAATAACTTAATAACTGAAATTCAAATATCATTAAATGTAAATAGCGTCCCCGGTACAGCCTCTTTCACGATGTCGATACCGAGGCACAGTGCTAATGTTTTTATAGATAATGGTCATTCTAAAATAAGAACTATGTCAGAGGTAGAAATTTTCATTAAGGGAAGATTTTTAAGTGATAAGAAAGAGCCTTTATACTATAGATGTTTTTGGGGCCTTACAACATCAGTAGGATATAGTTATAGTGATGGATCTCATACGCTTCATATTGAATGTGCCGACATGCTGAAGTGGTGGGAGATAACTGAAAATGAAACTCATTCATCAGCACAAAGTATACTTGCCCAAGATGGTAAAAACATAAAACAATCAGCAGTTGCAAATAAATATGCTAATCATTCACCCACTGAGATTATAATCGCTTTATCTAAAGCAACTATGAGTCAGTTTTCAGGCCCACTAAATACATTAATTACTAAAGCAGATAGATTTGATTTGATAAAAGAAGATTATAAAACTTCTGGTAAAGATACGATATCCTACTGGAAGAATAGATTTAGTGCGATAGATGCAAGTGTTCGTATTTTTGGTATAAATGAAGCCCAAGCAGCTAAGACAGTTACTGATATTAAGTCTGGAAATTTTGATACCCAACAAACTGGCAAATCGATTGAAACAGAACCAATAGCTAACCTTAAAAGGGTAACTAATATAGATAATTCAGGTAAATTACCATATTATCCTTTAGATGACGAATTGTTTGCGGCAGTTTTACCGTTTCATACTATATTTACTTCTACTTCTAACGCTATGGAAACCGTTAAAGATAATAATTTAGCAATAGCTAATATGATTAAAGATAAAATAGGCTGGGAATTTTACATGGATACTACAGGGGAGATAGTATTTAAACCCCCGTTTTATAATATGGATTCAAGATCTAATTATCCAATATCACACATTAATGATATAGATATAATAAACTGGAATGTAACAGAGAACATTAATGAGATTTACACTAGAGTAGACGTTACTGGATCACCTTACCCTGGTTTTGAGTCTGGGTCAGGGGGTCTTAATCCATATAATTTTTACATAGATTGGAATTTGGCTAAAACTTATGGCATAAAGAGTGCTCAGCCAATATCTAGAGATTATTTATTTAATGACGTTATGTGTTATATATATGCGGTACAGCACTTGTCATTATTAAATTCAAAAAGATTTAGTGGTACAATAGAAATAGCTGGTAGACCAGAAATACGATTAGGTTACCCAATTTACGTCCAGTCTATGTACACTTTCTTCTATGTTACTGGGGTTAGCCATAGTTTTACTTTTGGCGGAACTTTTACTACACAGCTTACGATTGAAGGCGCTAGGAGAGTATATGTACCACCATCTTTCGCTTTTGTAAACGATAACGGTAGCAGTAAACAGACATTATTAAATGGATCTTATACATCTGGTGCTAATATAGTTACCGAGGGTTCTATTAATGGGAATTTTATTGATATAAGTATAAAGGAAGATAAAAATAATTTTATGGTTTATCCTAATGTTGTTTTAGATTTTTCAGAGCAGTTTAAATCTAGTGCCAAAATCAATCCAGTAAAAGGTGGGTACCTTATTACGGAGACCTACCGTCCTGGATCTTATCATGAATTAGGAAAAAAGTTGTCAAGTGATTTAGGCCCTATATTAGATGAGGTTTTAAGTGAAACTGATGCTACAACAGATGGAAAAAAAGTTAAAAAATATACAGGTGATAAGATACAAACAGAAGTTATTAATAGGTTCGCCAGTCGTCTGAAAGGTAAGGGCAGTTACTTAAAAGACCTGGAGGGCAAATCTGGAATGAGTTTATCTGGTTTAGGTCTTAATGATATAATAAGAAGATATATAACTCAAGTTGGTAACGTAAATGTTACTATATCCCCAACTTTTAAATTAGTATCAAAACCCGGTGTTTTTTATGCTGATCCAACTGTTGGCATACCAGTATCAGATGAAAAAGGTTATGAATTAATTGGCGGATTCCCTTATGGGAGGGGTTTATATTTTGATAATAAAAAGTGGGTTAATGATAATATTAAAAAAAGTGAGGGGGGAATTGATATTAATAAAAAAATAGATTCTTTAGAAAAAACAGGTAATCTTTTTTCTATATCAAGAAAAAAAATGGAAGAGTTAGATAAAGAGATCCTTTTAGGAAAGTCCAAGGCTTCTTTTATTATGTCTGGGGAAGATTTTGGCGAAGCTGGAAGATTCGTTGGTGATTTTAATGTTCTGAACCCACTACCAACTGCTGCTACATATATATTATCAGTTAGTCCCTCTAATGTAGGTGTTAATATAGAGAAAATGTTCCCATCTGGAAAAGTTAGCTCTAAATGTAAATATCCACATACTTCTTAATTTTTTTGGAGAAAAATGTAAATGAAAAGAGAACCTGATATAAATAGCAGAAGATCTAGTGCGGTGCCGCCAAAACCCCAAAAATCAGATGTTAGAAAAGATATTAAAGAGGGTTTTGGTGGAAATTTTCCAATTAATCCAATGTCAACAAATGTTACCACACAAGGAACAAAAGAGTCCAAATATTTTGGACTTATGTTGGGCACTATTATTTATGTTGATATAGAAAGTTTAAAGTGCTCAGTAAAATATGATCAAACTCCTAATGGAGAAATACCAGCAGATAATATTGATATAACTTTACCACTATTTACTGGAAGAGCCTTAATTGGAGGCATTCCACAACCCGGTACACGGGTCATAATTGGTTTTGTGGGTTTTTCTGGTGGTAATGACCCACTACCAAAGCCTTATATTTTAGCATATCTTCCTAGAGAGATAGGTAAAGCTAAAAATTTTGATCTGACAGATACGGCCCAGGGACAATATTCTAATTTTGTCCCAAATAAAATGAGATTAAGCTATCAAAAACTCTATGAGGGCGAGTTAATGTTAGCTAGCGCTCAGGGCAGTGATGTTAGGGTAGATGAAGACATAAGGTTATCAAGTAGTAGGTCCAATGAGATAACTTTAAGGTCGTTTGACCAAGCAATAGTACAAAATTCCTTGCAATACTACAGACAAACTGATGCTGGATCTGTGGCTGATGGGGTGGTTTCTAGATATTTAGAAATGAGTTATGATAAACAAGGAAGATTATTAAATAGACAAGGTGAGGGGTACGATATTTTTGGTATATCCCCTTATGAAAAGAGAGTAGTTAAAAAAAATGGTAAGGTAGATTTTGATGAAAGCTTAATAACACCTGATTTAAGACAGAGATTAATAGTAAATTGCGACGGTAGGTATCAATGGGTAAGAACATTATCTGGTATTTATTCTATAGATGATCCCTATTTAGTAAGTGACCCTAGCGGTAATTTAGGAAGTTTGTCAAGACCATTAGTTGAGCACAGGAGAGAAGTTAAAGAATTAGGTGATTATAAGCTGTCTATAAATAGCGACATAACTGGATTCGGCAGAACAAAATATGATGTTTGGAATGAAGATTTTAATTTAAGAAATGGCAATATTATAGAAAGTGTTGAAGGTACTTTAGTCGGATATGATTTTTATAATTTTCCAGAAAATTATGGTAAAGTACTAAGACCTAAAATATTTGATGACGATAATTCTATAAATCTTGATATTAAGGAAGAATTAGTGGAGTTAGGGGTAGCTCCTAATAATGAAACTTCCGAGAGACAGGCTATATTCAATGCCGGACTAACTAGAACTAGATCAATAGCTAAGATGTGGAAGATGCCTTTTGAGTATTCTCAAACTAGGTTTTATATAACAAAAGAGGGTTATTTAGGATTTCATATCGGTGCTACTAAATTTCAAGATGATTTTATACCTATTATTTCTCCCCCTAGGGAAGATTCAGAGATAGGTAAAAGTGTTGATGGCAGTTTTGCTGGTAGAGTAAGGTTGGTTATAGATAAAAGCTATGCTAGAGAGGAGTCATTAGATGTAACTACTATAGGGAGATCTTTCTTTCATTTTGGGTGTGATGATGGTAAAGCCTCAAGGTATAGAAGAAAAACTCAAATAGATGGGAAAGATAACCCACTAGTTGGTACTAGTAAATCTTTAAAAACAAGTATAGGTAACGGGTCTATTGAGCGTATTTCTATAGAAACTATAACTGATGGTGGTATTTCTTTAAGAATAGGAAAATCTAGCCCAGGGGTGAGAAGAAAGTTTATACAAAATGGGTTTGATGCCAAAGGTAGGGAAGTAGATAAATTAGGCAATGATGTTATGAAAGCGGGCAGATCATATTATACTGATGATGATTATACTTATAGATTTCATGATATGACTTTTCAAACCAATGATAAAGAAGGAAGGGGTGGAAAACTATTTAACAGGATTTTCGATAAATTAATAAGTACTAAGAAATATGCTAGTGAGGGAGATAAAAAAGCTGACCTTATGGCATTATTGCCAATGATTAAAAGACCAGATGATATGGCAACATCTCTAGATGTTCATTCTTGCGGTAATATATTTTTAAGATCAGGTAGAGATGGTGATGGTAATAGTTTGGGAATAGATTTAGATGGGGGATTAGTTGCAGCTATTGGCGCAGATACACTTAACAGAAGTATGCAGATACAGTTAGATGGAGGGGTTCAATTTCATGTAGGGAGATTTGGAGCCGGTCATAGCTTACAGGGAGTTTTTGAAGGTGACTTAGATATGGCCTTTGGCGGTGATAATAATGTAACTGCTAGAGGTAATGTTGGGTCTACTGTAGATGGATCTTTTAATAGTAAAGTAAACGGTAAACAAACAGTAGATGTATCTAGAGATCTGGTTACTAGTGTCGGCCAGGATGTAAAAAACTCAATAGGGGGTATTTCAAAGGCTATTGTAGGAAGTTTTAAAGGTACTGAAATATTAAATTCTAGTCTTAATAAACAAGCATATGCAGTTACTATTGCTAATGGTAATGTAGAAAATGTAGTTGTTTTAAAAGGAGATTTCCTTAATCAGACTACTACTGGTAATATAGAAAATAAAGTTTTACTTGCTGGTAATATAGAGAATTTTACTTTAGCAGGTAATATAAAAAATACTACAGGTGCTGGAAATATAGAAAGCTCTACAAAAGTAGGTAAAATTAGTTTAGATACATTAACTGGACCTATTGAAATTACCTCTAAGTTACAAGAAGTTAAAGTAGAGTGTACCTTAGGCGATGTTAAATTAAAAGCAGCTAAATTATCTTCAATAGAATCTATGATAGTAGAGCTAAAAGCACTTAAGAATATACTTCTTGAGGTTACCCCACTTTTAGGTAAAATAGTACTAAAGTGTAATAGTCCTGGAGGTATTAAATTAGGCGGTGATGATGCATCCGAAAGTATGATAATGGGCGATGCATTCTTGGATTGGGTAATGAATCATACGCATTTAATAACAACACCAGCCCCAAGTTCCCCGGTTTCTCCCCCATGTTACCCAACAATTCCTGTACCTTGTACACCAGCACAGGCTCCTCTTTATAAAATGCAATTTTTATCTGGTGTAGTTAAGGTCATTAGTATGGGTAAATTACCAGGAGTTCCTAGCGTATAAGGTCTATATTTTTAAGGTTTAATAATTACTTTAGATAGATTAATCAGTAAATTTATATGTATAGAGGATCCTATGGATAATTGGGAAAAATTAGATATTTCAGATGCTTTAGAAAAAACTAAAGGTATTTTAGAAAACGCTCTATTTTATTTTGAATCAGTTCTAGAAAGAGAAGAAGAGAAGTTAAAGATTTGTAGAGATTATTTAGCTATAGCACAGGAAAACGAACAAAAATCGGAATAGTCTTTTGTGAAAATTTACCCACAATCCTTAATTTTAAATAACAGATCTAGTTCATTTACATTTCAATTACAAACTGACTTTGTACCAGGAGGGTCCGAGACATTAAACTGGATTAGTAGTAATTCTGATGTTGTATCAGTTGACAGCAGCGGTTTACTAACCATTAAAGAGCCAGGTAGGGTAATTATATCAGCTAAAAGTTCAGTTAGTGGCGATGTTTTAGATGATATAAATGTAAAAGTTGTAAGTTCTAGTAGATTTCCCTCCTACATAAAGTTAGAGAATTTTGGACCATTTGAAACAAAAACTGTAAATTTGGTTAATGATAGTAATATTATACTTAATCCGGTAATTATTTATAGTGATGGTCATTTTGACAGTGAGTATTCTAATTTTACATTTGATATAGATGGCTGGTTAGTAAAAGGGGAAGATTTAATAGATCAGAGTTTAAATAGATTAGTAAAGAAAATTTCTGGTTTACATCACGGGTTATCAGAGATAGCTGTAAAATATAAAAATTTGCCAGATCTATCTTGGACATATAAGGTTAGAGTAATAGGACCAGAAAGTATTAGTGTTAAAATAAAAAAATCAGAAAATGATACTTTATCTTTTGATCATGATTCTGGTAATAATATAAAAATAGATGTTGGATCTTCTTTATTTTTAGATGCTACAGCTAAATGGACAGACGATTACACAGATAAAGTTAGTGTTATATCTAATGATACTAATCTTATATCTGTTACAAATAATACGATAAACGCTATATCGGCTTCTAATATAGTTTATCATCCACACAATTTACCAGAAAACGTTACCTCTATTGTAGATATAAACGGCCAACTGTATGTTTCTGTAGGTAAAAATATTTACAGATATTCATTGTCAGGTGGATTAGATTTATTATACGAACATTCTAATCAAATACAGTTCATGGCTTCTTTACCTCCAGATAGGATCTATTTTTCTAGTATGGTTGGGGAAACAACAAGAATATTTTATATATACCCAGATGATCTTTCAATAGGTGTGGTAAATATTAAAATACTGTCAGATCGTTTAACCGGGATGACTATTGGAAAAGATAATATTTTATATCTTTCTACTAGGGGTGTTACATCAAATATTTTTATACTTAGTCCACATGAGTTTCAATTAAGTGGCAGTATTAGATCTGATGTTACCGTTAACCATTCAGTTAAATATATGACTATTGGTTCATCTAATACACTATATTTGATAAATCAATCTGGAAAAGTGTTTGAATACAAATCCAGAGTTTCTACAGAGATTGATAGTAATATTTCAGCAGATGCAGCAGTATATTATGAAGGAAGTCTCTATTTGTTTAAAAACAATAGTGGAAAAGTAAAAGCAAATAGAATAGATTTTGGCACAAACGGATCTAAGGTTATTAAAAATTTAGGTAATATATCTGATGGATATTATATATATAATGCATTTTCTGTACCAGATATATACATGATTCTTAAATCTGTACCAAACAGTGAAAATGTTGAAAGTTCTATTGGGTCTGTTGTGATTCCTACCCCACCAATACAAAGCCCTGAAACAAGTGATCCTCCAACACCGCCCCGTGGCGTAGAAACAGTTAAACCGCTATCTTTACCAGTTAGCTTACTAGATGCTGTAGTAGAAAAAATAGCTAATTGGGATCCTTTAAACAATAAAGTTATACTTAAAATACAACACAGTAAAGATAATTCTACTTATTTATACTTAACAGCAGAAGTTTTGCCTGAATTTTCTGCTGTTCCAGTAAGTTTAAATATTCCTAATAAGAATATTAGTATGCAGGTTGGTAGTACAGTAGATATTAGCCCTACTGTATTATATAGTAATAGTCAAACAGATAGTAGGGTAGATGTTATTGGCTACAGTGATTATGTTATAGGAATAGCTGGTAATGTAATAACGGCAAAAAAGAGGGGGTATAGTTTTGTATCATTAATGCCGTTAAATTCAAATAATTTAGTATCTACTTTATTAGTAGACACTAATCCACTTCCAGTAAGTTTTGTTATAGAGCCAGAAAATAGAGTTATTAGTGATAAAATAACTATTACTAATGGTGATATTGTTGATATTTCAGTATTTGTTAAATATAATGATGATGGGCTAAACACTGATTTTGACTATACTTTAGGATCTAATAGCCAGATTATAGATTTTACAAATCAAAGAATAACTGCAAAAAGTGTCGGTGATACTAAAATAACATTTAGGTCTAAAAATACCATAGGTAACATTATAACTTATGATTTGAATGTAAAAGTAATACCAATAAGAGCGCCAGTTTCTATTACTATATCGGAACGTGTTGCATCAGGTATACCCATTGTATATAACCAAACCACAGGTTGGTCTACAATAAAATTACACGCATCCGTTACGTATACTATTGGTCAATCTGATTCAAAAGTATATTGGGTATCTAGTGATCCGGAAAAGTTTCCTATAAGTGTAAACAGTGATGGAAGTGTTGATGTTACAGCAAATTTTAATGTTCTTGATTATCCAGAGAACAGCGTTCCAGAAGCAGAGATAACTGCTACATCTTGGGATGATACAAATATAATATCAAAAGTTAAAGTTATATTGACATTAAGTTTATCTAACCCTATTCCAGTTTCATTATCAGTACTACAAAATTTAGATAGTTTACCAATAAAATATGGTACTTTATCAAGTAAGAAATTTGATATTAGGCTAGTTGTAATTAATACTGATGGTACTAGATCTTCAAATGTCGTTGGGGATGATAGTAATGTATCTTGGGTTTCCGGTGATACTAGAATAGTTAGTGTTGGATCTAATGGACTATTAATACCCGGCAGGTCTGGTATAGTAGATTTAAAGGTTATCGCTAAATATAATCAGGATTTAGTAAAATATATTCCTGTTGAGGTAGATGGCCCTCTTAGTATATCAGTTAAAGATATACCATGGAATCCACTAGAACAAGATCTTTACCTTGATGTAGACTCTACTTTTACTATTAATAGTGAAGTTTTATTTAAAGATGGCACTAAAAATACTGATGTAGTGTTTAGTAATGTATCTGAAGACATGTTAATTTTAGATACTACAGGCACTAATAAAACAATTATAGCTAAAATTGCAGCCACTATGTCTAAGATGTTTATAAGTGCTTTTGAGCTACAAGGAATATCAGCAGATCAGGACGGTGGAGTTTACGGCTATATAGGCACTATTATAACAGATGTAATGAGGATTACAGAAAATAATTTTAAATTATTTAAAAATGCTCCCTTAAGTATCAGTGGTATAATTGGTATTAGTTCAGATAAAGTAATCCTTTATAAACATATAGGAAATTCTACTAACGCTAAAACAGAGCTTTATAAGTTAAATGATCAGGAAAGTTTCGTTAAGTGGGGGACGGTTAATGGTAGAATACTTTCTGGTGTGTTCTTTGATAATTATTTGTATATATCAAGAGATACAGGACTATCTAGAATTTCTCTTAAGAGTAAAGTAAAGGTAGCAGATAATACGTTAGACTATGCGTTAGCTAATTTATTAACGTTTAATAATACTAACCAGAAGCCATGGATCGTCATGAATAGATCCGGGGATGGAGGTATCTGTGGGGTTACCCAGGATGGGGCCTCTTATTGGTTAGATCCAAATAAACCTGCGGGAAGGAACTTAGCTAAACTTACTAATAGTAACACTGTTATAATAACGTCAGGGTTTGAATTAGCTATTGATAGTGTAGACTCATCTAAGTACTCTTTAGTTAAAAATAAACTAAAATTGGGAAATTTAGCTAAAAACAATTATTATACATATACCGCTGATAAGATGTTGTATATTTTATCTAGTGACAAGAAAACTTTGTTTTCAGTAGACGTATCAAAATCTAAAGCTAAAGTAAAAATAGCAGCAAGAGTAGATCCAGACACTTATTTAGAATTTCCAGTTACCATAATGCCTAAAGGAAGCTCTTTACCGTTTTTTATGACTGTAAATGTTACTAAAGGACGTTCTGTAATAGATATTGAAAAAGAAAAATTACATATAGCCGGTGGCGGTAATCCTTCTGATACTGTTACATTAAATCCCAAATTGTGGATTAGTAACAGTACAACATCAACGGTAATAGCTGATTTTACTATAGGAGAGATTGTAAATACGGGGTCTTTACCAAAATCTACTATAAATAATTTTTCTGTTACATTTAATAAGCCACAGTTAGTACCCATTTTTATTAGATCTAAGAAAAATTCAAGTGTTATAAAATATTTAGATTTTAGTATATTAGTTCCGGTAGATCATTTAGAAGTATTGAATGTTACTGATAAGGTTACTATTGGGTCTTCTCAATATGATAAAATTAAAATAAGCCAAGATAAATATATACCGCTTGATGTAGATGTTGTGTATACAGACGGTACAAGGGACAAAAGGTTTTTAGTAACTGATCCAAATAACCCCCCCTTAGTAGAAATTTTAGGAGACGGCGCTGTAATATGTGGCACACAAGTTACAGAGAGCCCAACAAGATTGGTTGTATCCTCAAAACAAGATACTTCCAAGGTTTTAATTTTATACGTAGACATACTTCCACCCACTTTTAAAGAAATTTCAGGAGTTAAACTTCCCGTTTACTTAACTTTAAATGAAAAATCGTCTACAGAGTCTTTATCTAGTGATATTTGGTTTAGTGAGGTGTGGTATACGGATGGTACTCACAATCCTCTAAAAAATGAGGGGTATTTAGATTCATCATCTGGAATAAAAGCTATTTTTAAAAACCCTACTGGCTTAGCAATTGATGTTGATGGTAATTTAATTGTTTGTGATACAGATAATAATGTCATAAGAAAGATAACTGTAGCTGGTTTAGTAACTACTGTTGCAGGAAGCGGTACAGCAGGATTAAAAGACGGTAATAGTATATTAGCAGAATTTAATAAGCCAGAAGGAGTAGTAGTAAAAGATAATAAAATTTACGTATCAGACACAGGAAATCACGCAATAAGAGAAATAGATATTAATGGTAACGTAACTACTATTTTAGGAAATGGATTACAGGGTTCTAGTAATATAGTAACTACTCAAATTGATAGTTTAGATCCTAAAGGTATTTTTAATAACCCAAGAGGTTTAGCATTTGATAGCTTAGGTAATTTATATGTAGCAGATAGCTATAACTATAAGATAAGAAAAATATCTTTTCTGTCTGGTTCTGTATCTAATATATCAGATTTTGCAGGATCTTCAGAGCCAGGTAATTTAGCAGGCGTTGGATCATCTGCTAAGTTTATGTATCCAGTGGGATTAACTATAAGTAATTCTGATTTGATGTATGTAGCTGATGCCGGAAGTAATAATATAAAGAAAATAGATGTTAGTGGAAATGTAACTATTTTGACATATACATTTGGCGGTAATTTATTTGAGATACCTGATAATTACAGTTTTTATAACATAAATGATTTAGTGATATCAAGCACTGGTATACTTTATATATCTGATACTAATAATTGTGTTATTAGAAAAATGTCCTCTAGTAATGTATTATCTAATTTTGCTGGTAATGGAAATGGGTTTATAAATGGTAAGAAAGAGGAGTCTAAGTTTTCTTACCCTCGTGGTATTGTAATTTCTAAAGACGGTAGTTCACTTTACGTTTCTGATTCAGTAAATAATATTATAAGAAAGATAATTATAAATGCTGTAGATAGTACTGCTGTTACTAGTTTAGCCGGTGGTTTGTGGTCTAGTAGTAATGATACTATGGCTGTCGGGCAAGGCCCTAATATCTATTCTTTATTGCCATCCCTAAAAGATACTCCGGTTACTCTCACTTTGAATATGGATAATATAACTAAAACATTACCTGTAACAGTTAATGTTGTGTATACTGGGATAGAAATTAGTATAGCAAGACAAAGAATTGTAGCAGATCCTACTGGAAATTATAAGGTAGATATAAATATTAAAGTACTGACTAAACATGGGGAAATTTCTAAAGATTTATACCCTAATATAAAATTTGAAACATCTGATCCAGAAGTAGCTGTAGTTGTTGAGGACACTCCACATACCTTTAAACTTAAAGTTTTAAAAACAGAGAAATTTTTTATAAAAGCTATAATAGATGTGGATGGGTTTAGACATTTTACTTCTAGATTAGATTTAGAAGGGATATCTAAAATAATTGAAAGTATAAAATTCTTATCCGGTGATTCTAGTACACCAATTGAGCAAAGGGTAGAGAAATTAGTAGGTTTCCAAAAAACAAATACGGCAGTAACATATATACCTACTATATTCTATAATGATGATTCATCAGTAGATACAGGAATTGGAGTAGATTTTATTATTACAAATCCAAATAATTCACAAATTATTATACAGGATATTACTAGTAAAAACAAAATATCTGCAACTGCATTAAAAGGTAAGGCAACATTAACAGCAAAAGTTTTACCAGAAAATATACAAACTACTTTACAGATTGTTACTTATCCTGACGGTACCGATCTAGTAAGTAGATATAACAGTAATTCAATACCGCTTACTATTGGGGTAAACGTACCAATTAGTATATATCATGATTATGGAAGCTATGAAGATAATATAGATAGAATTCAAGATAGAGAGTATATTACATTTACAAGTTCAGATACGACAGTTGTTACTATAGATTCTAGCGGTACCATGTTAGGCATAAAAGAGGGCACAAGCACAATAACCGCTAAATCGTTAATTTTAGATAAGACTATAACAATTATAATAAGTACAACTCCTAATATAGTACCATTTCAGGTTACGTCTATTGATGATAAAGTAACGTTAAGGCAAAAAGATAAGTATAAACCATCGCTTAGCATTCAAAAATCAAACGGGAGTTTTGATACTGTAGCTGATTTTAGTAAAATAGAGATAATATACGTTGATGAAGATAGTAAAGATATAACAACATCTGATGCAGGTAGTACTGAAAGAAAACCCCCTAAAATTGAAACAGCTAAAGTTTTTGACGTTAATTTATATAAATTGAAATTAGATAGAATTTCAACATTAGAAGGACTTAATATAAATAAAGTAACTAATACTACTAAAGAAAAAGATTATGTCTTAGCTGGTTTATCAATTGACGGGAGCATTATAACTTTATCAAAAGATAAAAATACATCTATTGGGATAAATTCCTCTGATGCTATAAATGTTTCTTATTCCTATAAAGAAACTAAAATTCCAAAATATTTGTCCTTTGATAAAACTACTGAAGATACAGTTTTGGGAAAGGATTGGTTTAAAATAAATAATGTATCGGCCCCAAATCCTCTTATAAGTAAGAGAGTAAAATCTATTATATATTCTAAGGATTACCCTGAGGCTACTGCTTGTATAATTAATTTTGATATAATTTTTGTTAAGGATCTAAAAATTAGGGGTATACCTAAACTAGACACAGGAAATTTTGAAAGAAGAGAAATAAATCCAGGAGTTACTTTATACGCTACCTTTGAGGTTTTTTATTCTAAATTTTTAAGCACTGATTCAGATTATATAGATTCCGCCGTGGATGTGTTAAATATATCTAGTATTAATTTATTGGCAGATAATACTGGAAAAATAAAAGGAATAAGTTTAAGTTCATCAGATACCGAAATAACTTATGCCGCTAAGCACGATAATTCTGTTAAGGCTATTTTTCCAGTTGGGGTGACATCTGGTCTTTCTGTATTTTATGTTTTTATAGATGATGATACTGGATCTGGTATTATAGATCTAGTAACTAAACGCCTAACTGAACTTGTTGCTACAGTGGCTTATAGTGATGGGGCAGTGATACGTAATGGAAGGGGGATAGCCGGTCCTGTCACATGGTCAAGCACATCTCCTACTATGTCGGAGAATACTACTCCTACTATAAGTATAGACCGTAGTACTGGTGTTTTTGTAATACCTTTAGGTATTGGAGAAGCTAAGATAACCGCTAGTGCTAGTGTACGTATTCCATCGTCTACTGCGAAAGCTGAGGTATTAGTTCAGAATGAAGAACCAAAATATATAAGCTTTGATCCAAGATTGTTGGAATTGGATGTAGGAAGTACTTTTTCAGATTTAATACCTGTAGTGAGAGATTATTATGGGAAGGTGATAGTAGCTTTAGCTGATTTAATAAAAAATGATACTATTAAATCATCATCTAATGTTAAAGTTACAGATTTGGGTGGTAAATTTAAGATAGAGCCAGATTTTTGTTTTAATTTAGAAACAAGTAATCCTGGTACAAATATTTCAGACCAAAAATTTTCTACTACAGTATATGCCTCAGGTATAGGTTTATTTAGTTTTACAGATACTAGCAATCCTGAAATTTATTTTAGTATTGTAGATTTTTATAAAATTCCATTTGTTCCCACAGATGGTAGAAAATATTTAGAGGGTGTTTTTAACTCAAATAAATTTTACATGATAACTAAAGATGATAGTAAAATTGATATATTTGATATAAAATTTAATTCTATTAATAAAGTTTCAGTTTTATATCCTCAAGTAGAGTTTAATAAAATTGTATCTATATCTAATTATGATAGTCAGACTTTATTATTATCTTATGTAAATGGTACTAATAATACCAGGTTTTGTTTATTTAGTATAAACACACAAGCAGTATTTCCATTTGGGAAAACTGATAAAGCAATAACTAATGTGGTTAAAAGTAACAACGATGATTTGTTTGGATTAGTACAAGTAAATGGTAAAAATGTTTTAGCTATTTATAAAAATATATCCGAATTGGATAATAATACAGATAGTTTTATAAAAATGTCATATAGCGTTAACAATACTGTTAAGTATATAGAAGTAGATAGTTTTGTATATTATGGTAATAATATAATTTATGGGTTTAAAAATGACTCTAATAAAGTTAAAATGACTAGAATAAAACTCAGTGATGACTATAAGGTACTCCCAGTAGAGGAAGATCTTGGATATGTCCCAGGTATGTCAGGAGTTAAATGTTCAGTAAAAGCTGATAATAATGTAATTGTTATGGGCAGTAAAATTAGTGATCTAAAAAAGGATATTATTGTAGATATAAATGTAGAGGATGATACAGCAAAATTGTGGTTCTTTTATGAAAAGGACACAAATGTTTTCGGTGTATATAACGTTAAAATATTACCTAGAAACACTAAAAAGGCTTATATGATAGATATAGAACAAAATCCGAAGTACGTTGTAACAAAAACAAATGAACAATTTGATATAGTAGCTAAAACTTATTTGAGTGATGGTAGTATGTCTGGTGATGTGGCAGCAAGTGTTTCAGAAGAATTTCTATCCGGCCCTGAGTACAATTCCGTTGATCCTACTAAAAGAAACATTGTGTTTAGAGCAAAATTTAAAAATACAGTTACTAATATAAAATTGACTCAAACAGGTAAAACAAATCCATACTTAGATGTTCCTGTAAATATTAAGTTATGGCCAAAATCTATATCAGTTACATCAGAGTTTATAGTTAGTAATACCTTAGAGATAGATATTGGTTCTACACTTCCTATAGATATTAAAGCTTTATACTCAAATAATTCAACTGGTACTAATTTAATAGAGCTTATAGGCAGTGAATATAATATAGACTATGATTATAGATATGATAAAAATAAGATAAAAATATCTGGGGGTAATATTACTATAGATGAAAGTATGACTATTTCTACTGATCCTGAAACAGTCAATATAGAAATATTTGTAAAAGATGATCTAAGTAAAAAATACGATTTAGTCTGTAAAATATGGCCGAAAGGGTCAGCTAAGGTAATAAAAGTTAAGCCATCTATTGAAAGCTCTACGACAAATCCTATATCATTAGATTCTCGTGCCACTTTAGAATTGGGGGCTAATGTTTATTATTCTGACGGTACAATAAACTCTTTTGTTTTTTTTGATAAAAGTAATGAAAGTAATGAAAGTCTCGTTAGAATTCAAGGAAATTTAATTGAGGGGGTAAACAGCGGTAAGTCTGGTATAGTTAGGGCAGTATCTATTAAAGATATTAATAAATCCGCTAATTTTCATGTATCTATTACTTCTGGTTATGGTGGAATAGATTTTTATGTGGAATAGATTTATATGCACGAAAAGAAAATAAGTATAGGACCAGGCGGTGTAACCGATATTAGTATTTATGCTGGTGAACAGAAAAGTATAGAATTTGCAATAAAAACAACTGAAGGAGTATATGTAGATTTAAAAACTCGGGGGTACACTACTACAGTTAGTGTAGGTCAAGATAACTCTAATCTTAGTGTATCTGAGGTTACTGTTCTAGAAGAGGACTCACGTCGAGGTAAGTTTATTCTCAGCTTATCTGGAGATTATGTAGGTAATCCCAGTCAGATATTAATAATAGTTGAAGTTAAAAAAGGGGCTATATCATTAGAGTCTAAAAATTTTACTGTAACTATAAATAAAGCTAGATCGGTTGGTGTAGTTATACTTGATGAAGCATCAATTAAAGATTTTTCTTTAGGATCTACTATAGGTATCAGTGCTAAAGTTTTATATTCAGATGGCAGTCTAAAAGATGATCCAGTTATATTTAAGTTGACTAAACGGACTAATGATGTTACTGATGTTACTGATGTTACTGATGTTACTGGTTGGTTCGTTAAAGATAATAATAAAATTAATATATCAGAAGAGGGTTCTTATACTCTTTATGCCTATAAATCAGGTCAACCTTCCGTAAAGTCTAGTGATTTAGAAATAAATGTACGACAAAAACCAGCATTTTTATCTTTAGTAGAATTCGCTGGTGTAACTATTAATGAAAAAAATTATATTGATCAGTCATTTAATCTAATAAAAGATGGTGAGTCGCCTTCTTTGAAATTACAGTATTTAGGCGATGATGGTAATCCTAATTTAGAACAAAAAGAGGAAGGGTGGCCAAGTTTTGTTGTAGATAAGCCAAATTTAGTTTCTGTATCTAGAGATGATAAAATAAAATCTGATCCGCCACCCGGTAAACCCGGTACTTATGGGTTTACTTTAAAAGTGTTGAAGTACGACTTAAATGACATAGAAGATTTTGAAGAAATTGTGACACTGTCGGACACTAGTAGAAAATTACTGTTAAAAACAGAAATAGAATTAAATAGTATATTAGTAAAAAGTTTAGATGGTAGTATTACTTATACATTAAAAGAGGATTATGATATTGTTACTTCTATATCAGACGTTACTCGATTAGGTATAGTTAGAAGGGATGTACCTACAAATGAAATACCTAGTAGTGGTGGAAGTGTAAAAGTATTATATAAATATAGAGAAAAAGATAGAAATAATGTTACTATAACTTTTAGTCCACCTGGAAATTATACTACAAATAAAGATACAAAAATAGTAAAAAAATTAGAGATAAAATCTAAATCATACGAAGGCTTAATATTAAGAGGACTAAAGATAAGTGGATTAAAGAATGCTTACTATATACATGAAGATATAAGTTTTAAAATAGAATATGTCGGTGAAACAAAAGGTGGTCCACTAGAGCTAGCCATTAGTGGAGATAATAACAATATAAATTTGATATCTGGTGAGGGAGGAAAATCTTTAACTGATTTGATATCATTTAGTAATACAACACCCGGATTGCCATTTGATTTTAAGT
>Ga0194120_10000266_pt1 | contig 95337 bp, 71 predicted proteins | sample TA2MahCa65mmetaG_FD_148642 | JGI IMG/M metagenome (GOLD analysis project Ga0194120, IMG submission 148642) | Freshwater microbial communities from Lake Tanganyika, Tanzania - TA2015019 Mahale Deep Cast 65m | ecosystem: Environmental > Aquatic > Freshwater > Lake | place: Tanzania: Lake... | reverse complement strand
CCCTTTGGGCACCATGTGCCATCATAATCCAAGTTCGCCGCGCATTGAGGGGGGGTACCAGCGTCTTGAGGGATGACTTGGTTGCCCAAGTCGCTGATCGCTCCGCGATCAGCCATTCTTGGCGTCCAAGTCGTGCGCGGGCTCCTGTGGTTCGCGGCGCGAACCACGACCTCAAGTCGCTGATCCTGGACCGTCCCACAGATCGGTATCCCAGTCGCGCCAGAGTTCATCCCATCCATCGTCCCGCGATTTTTCCCGATTCGACGCGGACTCGCGATCGAACGCGAAGCGAATTCCCCCCGCGACCGCGTTGATGGGGCTGCCTTCTCCCGCGCTTGTCTCGCGCAAGTGCCGCAAGAGGAGCACGACGTCGAAGGCGGTGAGCCAATCGTCCCCCGACACATCGAAATACGGTGGAGGTTGGAAGTCGGGGCGTGGCGCGGGCAACCGCTGAGCGCCATAGGTGCCGATCCGTCGCAGCAAGAGGACGAGGTCGGACGTGTTCGTTCGGCCGTCGCCCGACACATCGAACTCGAATTCGGCATTCCGCCACGGACGGTCGGTGACTCGAGTGGTCGCGTCGGGGCCTTCAGGAGCTTCTTCGAGTCGATCGACGCGATCCCGCGCCACCGAATAGAACGCGTACTTGCGACCGGCCTCGCCGACATACGTCGCGGAAGCTCCGGTCTGCTCGGCGAGCCACGGTTCAAACGGACCGCCGTCCTTCGACACAAACAGATCATACGATTGAATACCCGAGCCCCCCGGATCATCCGCGCCGGACCATGTCACAAGGATCGACGCGCCGGAAACGGTTGGCAGGGGATCGACACGACTGGACGGCGGCTCGGCGTCCACCGTGTTCATGAACTCGGGGGTTTCCAGCGGCGCGTTCGTGTCGAAGACGATGGATGCCAGGGCGCTCAGCGCCGTACCGGTGGCGAGTTGATCGAGGGCGCGGATCGAATAGTTGGCAAAACCGTCGCCTTCGGGCGGCGTGCGGTTCGGAGGCAGGAACCCCGCATCGACCGAGGTCGCCATTTCGCCGGTCAGCGGGTCGATCGAAGTGAACTCCCATCGCGCCACGCCCGTCTCCAAATCGATGCCGGCGGCGAAGTCCAGGTATTCGCCGCGCGTCGCGCGCAGGTCGAGCCGCGTCCGATAGGATCGTCGCCCCGGCGGAACCGTGACGTGGAGATCGCCGAATCCGAAGTCGCCGAGTTCGAACGTGGTCCAGTCGAGGTCGGCATCGAGCGATTCGGTGACGACAACATGGACGGCCGCCGCCGTCGCCTCGGGCTTGTTCTCGAACAGAATCGTGTATCCAAGCCGCTCGTCGGCGCGGATGTACCGCTCGGGCCCGACTCCGGCCGGACCCCCGATGTCGTTCGGATCCTCGGCGGTGAAAACACTAACGAGCAGGTTCTCGACTTTCTTGAATTGCTCATTCAGGGAATCGGACAAGAGAATTCCCGGCAGGTATCCGGCGGCGTAGCTCGCCGCAAGGCTGTCGAAGAGGGATTGCACATGATGCATGATGTACGGCGATACGGAACGGTGGGCGCTTCCGAAGATCTCCCGAATGGTCACTCCGTTTCGCAAGGCTCGGCTAAACAAGGATCTCGCCGCGTTGCCACCCATCCATCCCGACGCCGCGTACTTGAAGCTGAGCATGTTCCAGGGAATCCACCCGGTGGCGACGCCCAAGGCGGTCGTGGTCATCAGACCGGAAAGGCTTCCTTCGTCCTTCTCATTCCCCGCGTGCTCGACGATGTACCCGGCGGCGTTCGACAGCCCGCCGACGGCGGCCATGTACGCTCCGGCGCGAACGACCGAGGGTGTGACGAGCGACATCCCACCGGTGGCTCCGACAATGCCTCCGTAGATGGCTCCCGACGTGCCGGCGCCGAGCGCGCCGCGGAGTGTGATTTCCTGGTCATTCCACGCCTGGGTCGCGATGTACGCCGTCGTGTTGAAGGCCGCACCCAATCCGGCGCCAATGACCCATAGCGGCGCCGTGATGAAGGTCCCGCCTGGATCGATTCCATGGATCGGCCCATTCGCGACATACGCATACAGGTTCGCGTCGCCACCGGCGAATCCGATTGGATCGGGCGTCATGAATCGGCCAAGCGAGGCGTCGTAGTAGCGCGCCCGCATGAACTCCAACCCGCCCGGGTCCTCCATCACACCCAGCGCGCCGACGAATTCGAACGGATTCGCGACCGATTCGACCTCGCGCAGCCTCTCGCCGAACGGAAGGTAGGCATACTCGTTCACGTAACTTCCGGCCGGTCCCGTGACGCCGATGATGTTGCCGACCGCGTCGGCGTCGTAGTAGGCCCGGTCTCCTCCCGCGTCGAATCGACTCGCGAGCCCGATGCCGTGGACATAGCGCGCGACGAGCTGTCCCGCCCCATCGAATTCACCGACGACATCGCCGATGCCCGCGGGATCGATCAGATACTCGGTCCGCGTTCCGTTATGAATGACCGCCGCGCGGTTTCCGAGCGCGTCGTATTCATACTCGACGTGATCGGATGCGGAGGTCGCCGTTCGGAGTCGGCCCTCGACATCATACGCATACATTGTGGTACCGGTCGAATCGAGCCGAGTGATCGGGTTTCCATCGGCGTCATAGGTGAATGTGGTGCCGCCCACCCCCGTGTATGCGTTCATCGTGTTGATGGAATAGTCCGTCGTCGCCCCGTCATCGACGACGGCGACGCGATTGCCCACCGCATCGTATTGATACTGAATCGTTCGACCACCCGGCAGCACGACGCGCGTGAGTTGTCCGACGCCGTCGTAGTCGTACGCCGTGACGCCGTCGAGCGTCGTCAACCGGACAGCGCGGCCGACGGGGTCGTAGTCATAGTCGAATCGCGCGAGGACCGCGCCGTCGGGCGCGAAGTGCGTGATCGTGTCGATCGGCCCCGAGATGTCGTACGTATGGGTCGACCAGGTTCCGTTGCCGCGATCCTGGCGCGCGACGCGTCCAAGCGCGTCGTAGGTGTACGCGACGATCGTCCGATCGGCGTCGTCCGAGAGACGTTCCAGTCGTCCAAGCGCGTCGTAGGCGTAACGCGTCGAAGAGCCCGACGCATCGGTGCTCCGAACCCGTCGCCCCGCCGCGTCGTACGCATAGCCCAGCGAACGGCCATTGGCATACGTCACGCTCGTCGGACGATCGGCCGCGTCGTAGGTGAATACGATCGAGCCGCCCGCGTCCGTGGCGCGAAGCAGATTGCTCCGGTCGTCGTACGCGAAATCCACGCCCGATCCGTCGGGGAATGTCTTGCGGATCAACCGGTTCTTGCCGTCGTAAGCGTAGTCGATCGATTGCCCGCGCGCGTTGATCGACTCGACGGGATTCCCTTTGACGTCGTGGAGCGCCCGATCGGCCGTTCCGTCCGGATAGACGACGCCGGTCGCATTGCCCCGCGTGTCATACGCGAACCGAGTGGTTCGGCCGATCGGATCGCGCATGCTGAGCAATCGGTTGACCCCGCTTGCATGGACGAATTCGACGCGATTTCCGAGCGGATCCTCGATCCTCGCGAGGTTTCCTCCGTCCTTGAACGCGTCGTACGTCGTGGTGGTCATCGCGCCGTCGGGGCCGATGACCTCGGTGAGATTGCGATTCAGGTCGTAGCGATACCGCGTGACACGTCCGGTGGAGTCCTCGACAAGAGCCGCGTCGCCATGCTCGTTGCGGAGAACGGTCGATCGGTCGCCAAGGCCGTTGGTGATCGTGACCCGGCCCACGTCGCCGTATTCCGTGAGAATCTCCCCGGCGCCGCCATCGAGATAGGTTCGCACGACGCGCCCGTTCGCGTCGTATTCAAAGTGCGTGCCGACCCCGTCCGGCCCGGTGATCGACGCCATCGCGTGTTCCCTCGCCGCACCCAACCCATTGAGGTACGTGTATCGCGTCGTTCCGGCCGCATCGCCGATTTCGACCAACTGGTCGTACGCGTCGTACGTCAGACCGGTCACTCGTCCCTCCGAATCCGTAATCCGGCGGATCATACCCCGCGCGTTGTACTCGTAAGTCTCGCGGTTTCCCATCGAATCGGTGAAGCCGACCACGCGGCCGCCGTCGTATTCCGTGATGACGCGGTTGCCGTTGGGGTCCTCGATCGAGTCCAGCTTCCCATCGGACCGGAATTGGAACACGGTGCCGTCCGCCTCGCGGAGCCGAACCGCGCCTTCGGTCGACGTGAGCGTGGCCCGGTCGCCCGACAGACCCAGAAAGAACCCCTTGCGCGATCGGTGGAACGGGCGCACCCACTCGTTCATCCGGATCGTGACGCTTCCATCCGCATTCGTCTCGGCGGAAACGTGGGACAAGTCGGGGAATCCGTAACCGAACGCGCCGCGTCGATGTCTCCGGGCGATCGCCCCGAAATCGCCCGCGCGGCCCAGTTCGAGCGCGAGAAGGCGGTCGACGGAGCGCACGCGTTCGCCGATCCGGCCGAGGTGCGTCGCGTGACGCGCGAGCGCGGTCTGGTATTCGCGAACGTCGCTCACCTCGGGCGCGACCGATTCCTTGAAATGCGCGAAGATCACATCCCAAGCCGACACGGGCACATCCGGCGGACGCATATCGTCTTTCAACGCGTCCCAGTCGATCCGAGGTTCGGGATCCGCCTGCCACACGTCGATGCTCACGTCCTCCGTGCCGGTCGGGACGATTCGCAACCGGATCTCGGCGAACGCGCTGGGAGGCAGCACGCCGGCGGGCCCCGCGTCGCTCGTCGCCAGGAATTGATAGGTCGCGCTCTGGATGCCGGGTTGCTCCGGATGTTGGATCAGGCCGTTGCGGGCCTCGACCACAAGCAACGGCGCCGGTAGATCCGACACACCGGTATTCTGGTATTGGACCGTGAATGGGATCGCCTGCCCCCCCCGCACGCGATCCGGCGCGACGACGGCGACCCGCAAACGCGTGGGCGGGAGTTTCCGAAACACGTCGCCCCACTGGAGCTCGGTGGGCGACTCGACCGATGCCGCGCCTTGAATGACGCGCACGGTGAATCGATCGGCGCCGGCGTTGATCGGCGCGAATGTGGCGTACAACTGCGAGGCGTCCACATAATACACGTCGGTCGCGGAAAACACGCGCGACGTCCAAACGGAGTCGAGCTCGACCCGCGCATCCGGAGTGAATCCGGCGCCATCGATCCGAAGCGTAAAGGGCCCTCCGAAGGTGAGGCCGGGCCAGGAAGCCCGCACCGAGAATCCCGCGATGCTCGGAGTCAGTGTGAAGGGGCTCGTCGCGGCGGCCCCCGAGTCACTGTAGGCAAGCACGTAATAGGTGCCGGGCCCCGTCAACGGAATGACGAGTTCCTTATCGGGCGAACCGAATCGGTCGACAACACGGCTAGTTCCCTGGAAATCGTACACGTCGCGCGAAGGCAGCCGGTTTCTGCGAACGTAGAGTTCGGTCACGCCGGTTCTCCCGGCGCTGTCCAGCGCCAGCACGAGTGTTTCGCCGGGGGGCGCTTCGAGTGCGTAGTACTTGGATTGTCCGGCCTCGGCGAACGTGTCCGCGTGGGGAACGCCAAGCGAAAGGCTCATGATGGGAAACTCGGTCGGCGCGGCCGCGATGCCCGCGTTGTTCGTCACGGCCGTTCCCTCGAATACGTCCCCCGCATCGTTGGTTCGCGCGATCAGATAGTGCGGACCAGGCTCCTCGACGCGCAGCGTGACGTCCAACGACCGAACCACCGATTGGTTCGGCCCCAGATCGCTCACGCCGGCAACGCGCCCCAGCAGCCGATCGCCGATGTCCCAGGCGGGATCGAGCGACACATAGATCGCGTCCGACCAAGGTCCGATCGCCGCTCCGGTTCCAAGATTGGCGACCGTCCATTGCACGGTGACGACTTGGTCGGGAATCGCAACGAGGGGAGCCACGATGTCGCGCGCCACGAGGTCGACGTCCGAGCTCGCGATCTCCTGGCTCTCGATCGCGCCCATGTCAAAGTACGGGCGGATTCCGCCTCCCTGATTGGGAACACCCGGCGCGTCGAATCGCCATCGTCCGTCCCGATCCCGTTCGGGAGCGCCATTGCTGGTTCCCGCGTCGATGACGGGCGACCCGGCCTTGAGCTGATACTGGGACGCCGCGGGGTTGAAGTACTTGGGATCGACCGACCGATTCCCAAGTGTGCCCGTCAGGTCGGCGATGCCGACGTAGTTGCCGCGCGTGGCCGCGGGATTGAAGACGTCGTTGTAATGCGCGGCGAGCACCGCGCCGTCGGATAACTCGATGCCGTGCCGGTTGCTGTGCGTGATGAGGTTGTTGATCAGGGTCACCGTCGACGCGGCGGCCGTGATGCCGCGGTCATTGGCGGCGATCGTGTTGTTGACCGCGGCGATCTCCCCTCCGTCCGCGTGGATTCCCGACGCGTGGCCCGTGTCGCTCCGCACGTTTTCGACAAGGACGCTGTTCTCGACCCGCAGCGACGCGGGTCCGCGCGTATAGATCGCGGACGTCGCGCCGCCGCGAATCACGCTCGACCGCATTGCGACGTTGGCGCCGTCCACGAAGATCAGCCCGTCGTTCCGAACACCTCCGCCATATCGGATCTCGGCGTGTTCGAGCACGTTCCCGCTGCTCGTCGACGTGAACTCGACGCCCGTCCAATTGCCTTGTTGATCGACGTTGACTGGGCCATCGTTGTTCGTGTCGCCGCCCGCCGAGTCGTCGGTCGGCGACGTGAAAACGACCGGTCGTTCCGATGTACCGTTGGCGAGGAGCCGGCCATCGACGACCAGCCCGTAGACACCCAGCTTGAGCACCTGCCCCGCCGCGATCGTCAAGGTCGCGCCAGGCGCGACGGCGTAAGCGGCACTCGTCCCAATCCCGTAGTAGAGGGCGTAGACAATGTCAGGATTGTCCCACACCGTATCCCCCGAGATCGTGCCGCCGTCGACGTGCAGGCCGTTGACGCGGTTGTTCACGAGCGTCACACCGGTGATCACGGGCTGCGACAGGAGGTCCATGCTGAGCGCGGCCGCGCCATTGCCTTCCCAACGGTTCCCCGCGACGCGGGGTCGGCTGTTTTCGATGCGCAATCCGATCGTCGCATTGTCCACGAACGTGTTGTCGGTCAGGACCCCGTCGCTCGATTCCAGGACCACGCCTCGAAGGCCGTTGTCCCGGAATGTCGTCTTGTGGACGGTGACCGCGCGGTTGCGGGCGACAAGCCCGTTTGCCCGCGACTCGCGGACCACGCTGTCCCGCAACGTCAATTCACCCCCGTCGACCAGAATCGTCTCGTTGCTGTGTCCACCCCCATAGCGGATTTCCGCGTGGCGGATCACGTTCCCCGCGCTCGTCGACGTCATCGTGATTCCGCCCCAATCGCCCGGCCTAGGCTCCCGACCGCCGTCATTTCCCGTATCGCCGCCCGCCGTGTCGTCTTCCGACGACGTGAAAAGGACCGGGAGATCGGCTTTACCGTCCACGAGCAGCCGTCCATGGACGAGCAACCCGTTAGCCAACCACCCGGTCTTCACGATTTGCCCGGCCGAGACGGTGAGCGTGCGCCCTTCCGGAACCGTGATGCGCCCCGACAGGTAATAGACGACGTCGGGATCGTCCCAGACCGCGTCCGCAGGCAACGATCCGCCGTCCAGGTACAATCCGTTGATCCGGTTGTTGACGAAGACCGCCTGCGCGATCGTCGGACTGGACGCGAGGTCCATGCTGAGCGCTTCATATCGGTTGTTGCGAAACGCGATGTTCGTCAAGACCGGATCGCTCGCCTCGATGCGGACGCCGTAGCTGAGTGACTCCTGGATGACGCCATGCCTCAGCGCCATCCCGCCGCCGATCAATCGCAGGGCCGGAATCCCGTAGGCGCCCGGATAACGCATGTCGAAATATTCGAGCAAACTCCCGGCGCTCGACGCTTCAATCCGTATGCCGCCCCAATCACCCGAGGAACCGACCGTGGGGCCGTCGCTGTTCGAGTCGTGGTCGTCGGCCGTACCCAAGATCCCGTCGGGGCCCGTGTCGTCCCGGAATGAGGTGATGACGATCGGAGCGCCCGACGTACCCTGTCCGACTATCGTCCCCTCGACCGTGATCACGAATCCCCACCCTGGATTGACCTTCACGATCGCGCCCGGCTCGATCGTCAGCGTCGCGCCCGCCGGCACGCGCACATTGCCGACGATGCGCTGGACCTCCGTGTTGGACCAGATCGTGCCGTCGGGAAGGTCGCCCGACCAATCGGCGAGCATGCGGCGGTCCTCGAGCGGTTCGAGCCCCAGTCGAACGGGGCGGGGGCGGCGAGGCCGCAATCGGCGCAGTCCATTCAAGAACCTGCCGCGTCCGACGCTCTTGGACTTGTTTGATCTGGCCATGGGTGGGATCCCGCGATGGACGAGGGCCTTTGAGACCGTCCGGAAACCAGGACGCGCGGCCCCCTGAGTAGTCACTTCCATCCGCGCGTGGAAGTGACACGGGGCGCGCAAGAAAAAGAAGTCGTTCGTCAGCGATCGACGTGCCGGCGTCGTTCGAGCCAGTCGTCCATCGAGAGGGGGCGAATCACGCCCGCGTCGTCAAGTTCCTGGCAGGAAAGAACTTCCGCGGCGAAGCGCAGCCGTACCCCGGATTCCATGGCGATTTCCGGGACGTTCCAGAGTCGAACGGTCTTGTCCCAACTCGCCGTCGCCAACATACGGCCATCGGGGCTGAAGGCGACGGCCTCGACTTCGCCGTCGTGCGTCAGCGCGGGGCCGATCGGCTTGCCGGTCGCCCGATCCCAGATCCGCGCCGTCATGTCCCAACTCGCGGTCGCCAGAAGGCGCGCGTCGGGGCTGAAGGCGACTCCCCGCACGGTTCCGCCATGTTCGAGTGGGGGCGTCGCGGCGGCGTCGTGTGGACGCGCGTCGAGGTCCCAAAGCTGAGCCTGGTTGGCGTCGGTACCGACCAAGACAAACCGTCCGTCGGGACTCAGCGCGACCGCTCCCACATGGCCATGGTGTTGGAGAGGGTCAGCGACGAGTCGACCCGTATGCGCGTCCCAGACCTTGGCCATGCCATCCGCGCCGCCCGTGACCAGCCGGCGCCCGTCACGGCTCCACGCCGCCGATCGAACGACGACGCCATGATCGAACCGGCGAACTTCCGCCGCCGATGCCACCGGATCCCAAAGACGGACGAGTCCGTCTTCATACGACGCGGTGATGAACCGATCCTCGGTCGGATGGAAGAGCGCCAAGGTCAACGACGCTCCGTGCGTCCGCGGCGCGCCGCGCGGCTGTCCCGTCCGCGCGTCCCAAAGCCGGGCTTGCGGCCCGTATTCGCCGGTCAATATCGAGTTCCCATCGGGGCTCACCGCGACCGCCGTGACCTGACTCCCGGTGTCGATCGGCGGGCCGGCCCGGCGTCCCGACTCGATATCCCAAACATGGACAAAGCCCCCCGTTTCCCGCCAGCCATCGCCCGAGATCAGGCGTGCGCCGTCGCGCGAGAATGCGATCGACCAAACCGGGAACTCGTGTTCCAGTACCCGAACGAGCGATGTTGGGGAAGCGCGCAGCGCCGACCAGACACGGACGTTTCCATCCAGGCATCCGGTGACAACGGCATTACCGTCGGATGGAAACGCGACCGCCGCCAGGCGGTCGGGATGGCGCATCGGCGCGCCGATCGGTTTTCGAGTCCGCGCGTTCCACACGCGGGCCGTCCGATCGGAACTTCCCGTCACGATCCTCTGCCCGTCACGGCTGAACGCGGCGCAGGTCACAAGTCCTCGCTCCAGAATCGACTCGACGGGGTCCCCGGCGATCTCGACGAGGCAAACCCGATTGTCCTCGTACGCGACGATCGCGGCGTTTCCGTCCTGCCGGAACTCGATCATGCGAACGTTGGAACGCAATCGGATCGGCGAGCCGTCGCGCCGATTCGCATCGAGTTCCGTCCGGAACACCGCGCCGTCCCGACTCGCGCTCAGAGCGATGCGGTCGTCGTCGCGGAACGCGATATCGATCACCTGATCCGCATGCTCAACCGGCTCGCCGATCCGTTCGCCGGATTCCGCATTCCAGAGTTCGACAACCGGGCCGGACGCGGTGGCGATCCGCGCGCCGCTTTCCGAAATGGCGACTCGATGCAACCCGGCGCGCGGGCGCAGCGGAGGTCCATTGGGAACCGCGTCGCGAAATCGCCATCGTTGGACCGTTCCATCGTCGTGGCCGAAGGCCGCCACCGTTCCGTCACCGCTCATTGCCATCGCGGTGATCGTTCGTCCCACCAGAACGGGTTCGCTGTTTCCATCCCCCATGCTCGATGTCCATCTTCGGATCCACGATCCGGAGTCGACGATCACCGATTCGCCGTTCCGACTGATTTGGATCGGGGAGAGAGGGGTCGGAAGGGCGATCATGCGTTCAGGCCGGCTGACCGAGTCCCTCCACGCGGTGAAACTCCAGCGGGCCAGATCGCGGATCGCCCGATGGCCGGGCGGCGCGAGCGATTCGCCGCGCGCGAACCAAAGCAAGGCCTGGTCGGGGTTCCCGAGTTCCGCGAGCGTGCGGCCGCGATCGATGGCGAGCTGCGCCGCGATCACGCGAGTCCGATCGCGCTCCCGCGCGATCAAGGCAACGCTGACGAGCGACGTCGCGCAGATCGCGACGACCGCGACCGCGATCGTCGCGGCGATCGCGGGTCTCCTGCGGGCCCAGCGGACCAGGCGTTCGACCGGTCCGGGTCGCCGCGCCGCGATCGGTCGATGTTCCAGGAAGGCGCGGAGGTCGTCGGCCATCGCGCCGGCCGTCGCGTACCGCGCCGAGGGCTCCTTCGCCATCGCCTTCATGCAGATGGTCTCGAGGTCGCGAGGAACCGATGGACGCCCACCGCGAGGGCGAGGCGGTTCGTCATGAATGATCTTATTGAGCACGCTCGGACCGTTTCCGGCAAAGGGAAGTCGCCCGCAGAGCATTTCGTAGAGCACGACGCCGAGACCGTACACGTCGATTCTCGCGTCCAACGCGTGCGCGTCGCCGCGCGCCTGCTCGGGCGACATGTATGCGGGCGTGCCGAGGATTTCGCCGTGCCGCGTGAGCGTCGTGGCGGCATCGGCGGGGAGGGCGAGTCCGAAGTCGGTGAGCATCGGGCGGCCCTCGTCGTCGAGCACGACATTGGCCGATTTCACGTCGCGGTGGACGATACCGATCCGATGCGCCGCGTCGAGCGCGTCGGCGAGGCGCGCCGTCCATTCCGCGGCTTCCTGGAATGTCGGAAGCGAGGCCGCGATGCGTTTTTCGAGCGACGGCCCTCGTATGTACTCGTAGACGATGTACATCATGCGGCCATCGGTGGCGACTTCATGGATCGGCACGATGGCCGGATGCCGAAGCCTCGCCGACATCCGCGCCTCGCGAAGCAATCGGGCCTCCGCGCCCGGCTCCTCGATCTGCTCGGCGCGGGGTATCTTCACGGCCACATCGCGATCGAGACGCGTGTCGCGCGCCCGATAGACCGTCGCAAACCCGCCGGATCCGAGCCGTTCGATCAACTCGTAGGACCCGATGCGGCGGGGTGGTCCGCACGCGCCGCGGTCGGCCGTTTCCAGCATCGTCCTGAATTCGGAACTCCGGCCAGGAAATCGGCGTTCGAGCTCCTCCATCGTGACCGGATCGCCGTACATCCTCCGAACGCGAACTTCCTCGGCGATCAGGTCGAGCGGCATCGGATCCAGTTCCGCTCCCTCGACGATTCCCTCCGCGTATTGCTCGACATGGATCGGTCGACCCCGCTCCCATCGATACTCGAGATCGACCTTGATCAACTCGTGAAGCAATCTGCCGCGTTCCCCGTCTCCGCGCGCGGAAACAAGAAACTCCGCGATGCGGGGCTCGCCCCGTTCGCGCCACGCATCCTCAAATCGTTCAATCTCGGCGATGCGGCGAAGCCAGCTCGAACCGAGTTCATCGAGCGGTTCGTTCGACGGGGCGACGTTCATGGCGAATCATCCGAGGAACGGGAACGGAATACACGTCTCGGTGTCGATCCGTCCAGCGCATGGCTACCGCATCAACTGGACCGCGAGCCGCTCGATGTCGGCGAGCCCGCGGAATACGGTCCGCGTGCTCCGTCCCACCGACGCGGCGATCCGTTCGATGGGCTCGCCGTTCAGCCGAAGCACGACGATCTCGCGGTATTTGTCGGGCAGGCGCGCGACGAGCCGGTCCAGGCATTCCATCAACATCGCGAGGTCGTCGGGGCCCGGTTCGAGTGATTCGGGTTCGACGGATCCCGTCGGCGCACCATCCGACGACAAGGACCGATCGCGCCACGCACTGCGTCGCAGACGGCCGTGGAACTTTCCGGCCTCCCTCGCCTTTTGATACGTCATTGCGGCGAGCAATCTCCAGATGTCGTCGTGATCGCCGAATGTGAACCGGCCCTCTTTCAGTCGATGGAAAAAACTCCGGTAGACCGATTGAACAACGTCCTCCGGATCAAGCCTTCGGCGAATCACGTCGGGAAGTTCCCGCCTCGCGAGGTCGAGAAGCCGCTGCGTGTAGCGGTCGACGAGCGCGCGCTCGAATTCCGCGTCGCACGGCACGGCCGTTCGCGCGGAGACCGATCCCCGTCGAGCCGGCTCATCATCCGGCGACGACCCGTCGTCCGTCCGCAATGGGGAAACTCGTCGGGACACCACGATCAACTCGATACCCGGTTGGCACGCGAACCGCCCGGCGAATGGACCGATTCGATTCCCGGGCCCTGCTCCCAGTATGCACGGACCGGCGGCGGACGTCGAGCGTCAACGCGAGACGTATCGCCGTCGAGGGCGCCCGCCGATTGAAAGTCGGCGCCGCGTGGCGCCTTGGGAGGCATCGGCCCATCCGGGTCTTGACCATTCGCGATAGGTGCAATCGTGACGCGCGCTCCCGAATCCCCGTCGTGATTCCAGAGTCGGAATCGGAGCATGGCCGTATCGCCGACGATCAGACCCGTCAGATCGATCTCCAACAAAAGCCCATCCCATCGCGCGACGCCCGCCGCGTATTCGACACGCGATCCGGACAGGGAGAATGCCCGCGATTCCCGGGACGCGGACGACGGTTACGGCTTGCCTTCGTCCGCGCACGTGCAGACGGTTTGCCCGCAGCCGGGGCACCCCGAACCGTATTTGCGGGCGATCGCCTCGTTCAAGTCGACTCCCGCGACGTTCGCGATCGTCGCGAGCCACGCGAGCACGTCGGCGAATTCGAGCGATTGTTCGTCGCGCGTCCCCGAGCGCAAGGCGGCCGCGAGCTCGCCCACTTCCTCCATCAGCCACATGAACGTGCCGTCGACGCCGCGCGCGACGTCCTTCCGCATGTACATGTCGCGAATGAGCGTCTGGAATTGGGGGAAGGTCATCGGAGCCGGTCCGACGCGGCGCGGTCCGCTTGAACGGTCCTCCGCGCGGTTCGGTTGATTCATGGTTGTTCCCTTGCCGTGATCGCGCACTCAGGCATCCGCGCTCCCGTTCGGCGCGGCGGCATTACTTGAACTCGCCGAGCCGATGCGTTGCGGCTCGCCCGCCTCACCGACTTCCGCCATTGCCCGCAATTGCGCCGCGCTGCGGCCTTGCTCCTTTTCCAGAAAGGCCCGACCGTACCGGACGTTGAGGTGATCCCAGGGAAGGCGCCGATGCACGTCGACCGGTTCATGCAACACGCGATCCACGTCGATGCGGCAATCGGCGATCGCCTTCCACCACCGTCCGGGATCGGCATGCTCGCGCCAGCCGTCGAGCCGCGCGCCCCGTCGCCAGGCGAGTTCGATCGCGTTGGCCACGCGCCGATCGCCCCGGCTCAGGACGCCCTCGATCAAACTGGACTCGACGTCGTGGCACTTGATCTGGACGGCGCGGAGCCTGCACGCGGCGCGAAGTCGGCGATGGGCTTCCTGGAAATACGCGCGGCGCGCCATCGCGTTCCATTGGTAGGCCGTATGCGCCTTCGGCACGAAATTCGACACGCTCGCCGTGACCCGGGGGAATCGGCCCCGCTCCTCCTTGCCGATGCGCGCGATCGACTCGGCCATCTCGATGATCCCGTCCAAGTCGGCGGGCCGCTCGCCGGGCAAACCGCACAAAAAATAGAGCTTCACGCTTTCGTAGTTGTTGCGGAACGCCGCGCGGCAGCCTTCGAGCAAATCCTCGTTCTTGATCTTCTTGCGGATCTGTTCGCGCATGTCGTCGCGCGCCACCTCGGGCGCCAACGTCAGGCTCGATCGCCGGTCATTGCCGATCAGCTCCGCGATGCCGCGAAGCTGATCGTTGACGCGCAGGCTGGGGATTGAGACGTTGACGCCCAGGGGGCCAAGAACGTCGCGCAGACGCGTCACCAGCTCCGCGAAGTCGGGATAGTCGCTCGTCGAAAGCGACAGGATCGAAATCTCGTTGAAACCCGTATTGCGGTAGCTTTCGAGCGCGCCGCGCACGATCGTCTCCACCGAACGGGCGCGAAGCGGACGTTTGATCACCGAGCTCTGGCAGAACCGGCACTGCCACGGGCACCCCCGCATGATCTCGACCGCGATGCGGTCGTGCACGCATTCGATGAACGGCACGATCGGCCTTGTCGGAATGGGAATCGATTCGAGGTCCGCGACGACCGACGGCGTGATCGATTCGGGCACGTCCGAACGCGTGCGGCGCAATTCGACGAACCGGCCGTCCGCGAATTCCGGCTCGTAGAACCGGGGCACATAGGCGAACGGCAGCCGCTTCGCGAGCTCGGCGAGCACTTCCTCACGCCGCATCCGGCCCGCGACTCCGGCGGACCGCGATCCCGAGCCGCGGGCCGAGTCCCGCAGATCACGCCAAAGATCGCATACCGCCGGCAGACTGGGCTCGCCGTCCCCCGCGACGAACACGTCGATGAACGGAGCGAGCGGCTCGGGGTTCTGCGCGCAAGGTCCGCCGGCGATGACGAGCGGATCGTCCAAGGTGCGCTGCGCCGATCGCAAGGGGACGTTTCCCAGGTCGAGCATCGTGAGCACGTTCGTGCCGCTGAGCTCATACTGCAGCGAGAATCCGATCACGTCGAACTGGTTCAGCGGCGTGAAGTTCTCGAGGCTGTAGAGCGGCGTCCCCGTCTCGCGAAGCCGATTCTCCATGTCGAACCAGGGAGTGAATACCCGCTCGCAGGCCCAGTCGTCGCGCGCGTTCATCAGCGAATAAAGGAGCTGGATTCCGTGATGGCTCATCCCGATCGAATAGATATCGGGAAACGCCAGACAGAGCCTTCCGCGAACCTCGCGATAGTCCTTGCGCACGATATTGTGTTCGCCGCCCATATACCGGGCGGGCGTCTGCACGCCCGGCAAGATGCGGCCAACCACATAATCCTTCAGCGCCTGATTGAACATGCCGCCTCCGCGCCCCATTCCAAGCCAGTATGCCACACGACCCGACGGGCGCACAGGTCGCCCTTGCTCCGCGCCGCGGTCCCGGCCTACACTTGCACGCGGCCGGGAGCCGTTCCTCCGTCGGACCCAAGAGACGTTGGCGGCCGGGAGCCGTTCCTCCGTCGGACCCAAGAGACGTTGGCGGGGATTCCATGTCGGGAGGTGAATTCCAGACGGTTTGCGCGACGAGCGCGATTCCCGAAGGACAAGGGCGAGCCTTCCTGATCGGCGATCGGATGATCGCCGTGTTTCGGGACGAGGGGCATTACACCGCCATGGATGATTTCTGCCCGCACATGGGCGCGTCGTTGGCCGAGGGCTGTGTCCAGGACGGCGTCGTGACCTGCCCGTGGCACGCATGGACGTTTTCCGTCCGCGACGGCGCATGGCGCTCCAATCCCCGCACGAAAGTCGACGTGTTCGAAGTCCGCGTCGTCGGCGACGAAGTCCAGGTCCAGGTTCCGCCGAGCGCGTCGTGACCGGTCAGGGAAGCTCTAATTCGAGGCGCGTGTCGAGCCGCACGCGCACGACGTCGTTTCGATAGGGCGTTTCGGTCGTCAACGACTGTTCGATCCAGGCGTTTCGAAAACGGCCTCGATCCGTATCGAATCGGATCGCTCCCGTCGCTTTCTGATCGGTGATCGCGATGGCCGGCCCCGCCGGTTCCTTCGCGGGCTCCCATGTCAGGCGCGATTGAAGGCCGATCTCGGCGAGATTCGTCTGTCCCTCGGATGGGCCCGTGTACGTGTACGTGTTGTCCTGAACCAACTTCCCCGTGGCAAGGGCGGTGCGTGTCGATCCGTTCCACGTCGCTCCGACCTGGGGCGGGGTCTCGGGCAGGCGCGGCATGGCTTGCCGAAACGACTCGGTCAGCCCTTCCGCCGAGAAGATCTCGATCAGGTTCGATCGATCGCCGATCTCGCCAAGCGATTTCAGCGATTCCTCGGTCAACGCCGCATCGAGGATTTCGCCGAGCCGCGTCATGGTGAACCGGGTCGTGAGTCCGATCAGCGGCCGGACCGTCTCCGCGATGTCGCGGGCCGCGCCGCGCGGCGGTTCGTTCGACGCCGAATCGTAGGCGACCGGCTTCTCGTCGCCGCTCGGCGTCAATCGCATGGCCAGTCGGTCGAGCGTCTGGGTGATGCGCATGCGTCCATCGGATTCCGCCGAGTCGACGCGCCAGGTGAGGTCGGCTTCCATCACGATGCGGGCCCGCGACACGAGCCGGTTCACGGTGGTGAGCGAATCGGTCGTCTGGCGGAACGTGACCCGCTGCGATTCGCCCGCCGCCAGTTTCCATTCGAGCGAACCGGCTCGACGCTCCGCCGACTGTCCGCGCAGCCCACGTCCTTCGGCGCCGAGCACGGCGGCGAGGCCGACCACGAGGCGTATCACGACCGCCGTGCCCGCCCGCCGTCGTGCCTCGATCGATCGGCGCTTCGGGGCGCCCGACATTCCCGTGTCCGACATTCCCGTGATGTCTTGGGAGCCTTGCATTTCCGAACGTCTCCTCATGTTCCGTTCCGCGCGTTCCGCCGCATCCTCCGCGCGGTCGGCGCGGTTGGACGCGATGTCACAGCGTGAAGGACTGGCCCGGTTCCACCACCTTGGGGACCGCCGCCGTACTCCGCCGAACCCGATCGGCCCAAGCGGCGGCGTCCTGAGCGATGGGAGGCCACGTGTTGTAGTGGGACGGCGCTACCTGCTTCGGACGCAACCACTCGGTCGCCCGCAAGGCGTCGTCGGGGCCCATCGTGAACAGGTCGCCGATCGGCAGCACGGCGAGGTCGAGCCCTTCGTCGCCGATCCCGCGCATGTCGGAGAACAGGCCCGTGTCCCCCGCGAAATAGATTGTTCGGTTCGGAAGACGGATCAGATAGCCCGCCGGCGATCCGCCGTACGACCCGTCGGGGAGTTCCGAACTGTGGAAGGCGAGCGTCATCTTGACTCGGCCGAACGGCAGATCGACGCCGCCTCCCAGGTTCATTCCGATGGTGTGGGCCACGCTGTGCTTCCGGGCCAGCCATTGGGCGATCTCAAAAACGGCGACGACCGTCGCGCCCGTTCGATTCGCGATCGGTGCCGCATCCGCAATATGATCGAAATGCCCGTGCGTGATCAAAATAAAATCGGCCTCGACATCCGCGGCCTTCACCGGCGCGACGGGCGATTCGTCGAAGAACGGATCCACGAGCACGCGGTGGCCTTGCGTTTCCAGACCCCAGCACGCGTGCCCAAACCACGTCAGTTTCGCCTCCGAAGCCGCCATCTCGACACCTCCGATACCCGATCATTCCCCCCATCGCGCGGCCGCGCACCTGATCCTAATGGCATTTTCCGATCGTCTCAATGAGACGTCGCTCCCATTCCGCCTCGCGCGCCCCCCCAGGCGTTGACCGACCGCACCGTTACCCATGCCATGAAGGTCGCCGTCTCGGTCGGCGAGCGATTCCGGATTTCGTACGGGGACGGCGCCATCATCGCAGCCGCCGAGGCCCTGGGCGCCGCAACGCCCTACACCGAGGACTTGCGGCACGGCCAGTCCTTTGGATCGGTTTGCTCCGCCAATCCGTTTCGCTGGGACGGGGGACCAGGCGCGCTACGCGCCGCGACCGAGCAACCGGTTCATGTTCCGTTTGTACGCCTCCACGCCCGGTTGTCCGTAGGGGTTGATGCCGAGCATGCGGCCTTCGACGACGGTCGCGAGCATCAGCATTTGCAGGAGCTGGCCGATTTCATGTTCGCCGATCGACGGCAGACGGATGTCGACGGTCGGCCGTCCGGCCGCGCGGAGCGCCTCGTTCGTGCCTTCCATCGCGGCGCGCAGGATCTCGGGAAAGGTCCGGTCGGCGAGATCATTCAGGCCGTCCGCGTCTTGGGAAGCGCGGCCGACACGGATCGGATCGGTGCGGCATGCGTCCGCGGCGATGTTGGTGATGAGCTTGTCGCGGCGTCCTTCCTGATGCTGCTGGGCCCGCGAGTGCAGATCGCGCGTGCTGACCGTGGAGATCGGCGTCGCGCCGATTTCCAGTTTGCCGAGGCTTTCGGCGAGCAGTTGGTCGTACCAAAGGCCGACGCCTTCGAGGGCTTTGGACCAGACCGACATCACGCGGAGCGTCGCGCCGCCGCGTTCGGCGAGAACGCACGCGTTGACGTAGTCCAGGACGCGGTTCGCGCCGGGCGGCGCCGTTCGGAAATGCTCGTTCATCGCCGCGGCTCCCTCGAGCATCGCGACGACGTTGATGCCGAGCACGGCGGCGGGGAGCAATCCGACCGAGGAGAACACCGAGAATCGGCCTCCGACCCCCTCGGGTACCGGAAGCGTGTCGCGGCATCCCAGGTCGCGCGCGAGGCGTTCGAGTCGGCCACCCGCGCCGGTCACCGGCACGATCCACTCGGCCAATGGCTCCTCGCCCACCGATTCGCGTAGCGCGTTCAGGAAGACGCGGAACGCGACAGCCGTCTCGATCGTCCCGCCGCTCTTGCTGATCACGATCAGTGCCCAACGGTCCTCAACCGAACGGGCCTTGCGGCCGCCGCCCAGCAGGTGGAGCAGGCCCCGCGCTGCGTCGTTGTCGATGTTGTTGCCCTCGAAGTAAAGCCGCGGCTTGCTCCCCCGATCGCCTCGACTCAGCTCATTGAAATACGGCTGACAGCACGCGTCCATCAATGCGCGCGCGCCCATGTACGAACCGCCGATGCCGAGCACCACGACGCGATCGACGTTTTCCTGAAGTCGTCGAGCGATTTTGAGCAGGCGCGCCAGTTCGCTCGTCTCGCGTTCGGCGCGGTATGCGCCGAGCAGGCGGTCGGGCAGGTCGAGGAAGGCGGCGTCCAACGGGCGCTTTTCGGGAGGAACATCGCCCGAGGCGTACTGCGACGCGTCCACCTCGATCACCTCGCGGCGCGCTTCGACCAGGCGCGGTTGCGACGCCTCGAACGACTCCCGCGCGATCCCCGTCCCCGGCGCGAACAATCCTGAAAGATCCAACTCGATCAAACCCATGCGACGTCACCTCCCGTTCCCGTGGTTCGCGGAGCGAACCACGACGTTGTCATCATCGTTTGCCGTCGCTCAGATCGATTGGCGATCCGGACGGCAGTTCCACGTACTTCATCACACCCTCGCGCCAGAAACGGAATTGGATCTTCAAGGTCGCGTCCGCCCCGCCCGCTCCCTCGCCGAACAGGTCGGCGTACGGGCCGAGCGGCGTGACGAGCTTGCCGCGGAAGCGCGCGCGGACCACGTCGGTGACCTCTTTTTGAGCCGGCCCGCGACGCGCGTTGGTGAACGCGCGAATCCGGATCGCCGTCGCGTCGCAGATGTGCGAGCCCCCGTTGTGGAGCACGAAGTCGACATGCGAGTCGGCTTCGTCCGCCTTCCGTTCGATCACGAACTCCGCCGAGCCTCGTGAGCCTTCCGCGACAGCCGCCTGGGACGTGTCGAACGTTCCAAGCACCTCGTGCGAGCCATCGCCCTTCCATCGGATGACCCGCAACGTCACGCCGTTCCCCATGTTCGAGAAGAGCGTTCCGGCGAGCGTCACATCGGTTCGCGGCGCGGCCGGGCCGGGCGTCCAGCGGAACACGCCGTAACGCGCGGCATCGGCGATCGGATGCGTGTAGAGATAGGTCGACCGCTCGGGAACCGCGATCATCGGATCGAACATCCCTTCCGTGTAATGCGTCCGCCACTTCTCCTCCTGCCGATCGCTCGGCGCGTAATCCGACACGAAGCCGAGTTCGTCGTCCTGGCCCTCGAGTCCGAACGCGAACCCGACCGGCGATCCGAACGCCTTGAACCGCGAATTCAGGCGTTTCACGTCGGGCGCGGCGGCATCGGCGAGGATTCCGCCGTTCGCGCAGTTGAAGTAGGTCCACCGTCCTCCCGAACGGTCCGGGAACTCCGCGTCGACGGCCGGCTTCCCACCCGGATTCGCGTAGTCGGCGGCGAGGTCGGCGATCACGTCGCCCCGCACCTCGAAATACGACTCGATGTCGCCGGTCGCTTTCGGTCCGTACAGGGCCTTCACGACATGCGCGTTCACGAACCGGTTGGGCCATGACACGATCTCGTCATCCGTGACGGGAACCGGCGAGCGCGGCGCGTTGTCGGGCCATCGCAAATAGACTTCCCGGCCGCTCGGATCGATGAACTCGGTGAGCGTGACATCGAACGGCTCCCGTTGTCCGTCGACGTCGAGCCACGCCTTGACGGCGACCTTGCGGCCGTCGGGTCGGGTCGCGTCGTCGCGGACGGGATCGCCGAGCGAAACGGGATCGATGACAAGGTCCCTCGGATCGGCCACGCGGGCGAGTGTCTCGGCGTTCTGGTCCTTGCCGAGGCAATAGACGATCGGGCCGCGCAGCAAGGCGACCCTCCCCTGCTGCGCCGCGCGCCCCCGAATGAACCGCCATCGCATGGGCATCGAGATCCGCACGACATCGCCGTCGTTCCAGACGCGCCGGAGCGTATGGCCGCCCCGCTCGCGATCCGCGTCGCCCAACGCGCGCGGCGCCTCGCCGTTCACGCGGACCGTGATCTGATCGCACCACGCGGGCGTTCGGAACCGGAACGGGAACGCAAGCGGACTCTTGTCGGGAATCGAGAACGTGACGGCGACCTCGCCCTCGGAGGGATAGTCCGTCTCCTGCCGAACGGCGACCGCCCGATCGCCGATGGTGAACGTCTTGTTGGAGGCGGTGAAGAGGTTGATCGCGATGCCGCCGTCCGGCGTTCGATAATAGACCTTTTGCGGGATCTCCGCGACGGCTCGGCGATAGTTGCCGCAGCAGCAGAACGAATCGCGCGTATCGTAGACTCGCTCCCCGGTGAATGGCGTGAAGTAGCGGATCCACCGTCCGTCGGGCGAATTGGCGGCGAACAACGCGTTGTGGATCGTCCGCTCCATCAGATCGCCGTACCGCAAGTCGCCCTCGATCCGCATCAGGCTGTCGATCCACCGAAGCACATAGGCCGTGACGCACGACTCGCCGATCGCTCCCTTGCCGTTCTGGTTGTAGGTGAATTGCTCGCCGTCCGAACACGAGCCGGTGACAAGCATGCCGCCCTCGTTCCGCTTGAGCAGTTCGTTCCGCATGAACTCGCTCATGCGCAGCAAGTCCGGCTCGCCCGTCAATCGGTGAAGTTCGGTCTGGGCGTAGCACCGGGCGAGCATGACATAAACATGGCAGGGTCGCCGGCTGAAATCCTGTTCCCACGTTCGAAGCGACGCAAGTTGGACCTCGCCGCGGTTGTTGCCGTGCGGAACGTCGGCCGCGAATTCGAGATAGCGGGGGTCGCCCGTCACGCGGTACAGTTCGAGCATGCCCTCGGGAAGCCCGGCCGTGCAGATCGCGCCCGCGTCGAAGCACGGGTTGGCCGGCGTTGGAAACGTGCGAAGGATGTAGTCGCCCATGATCCTGGCGTGTTCGAGCGACCGCGCGTCGCCCGTGCACCGGTAGTGCCGCACGAGCGCGAGGTTGATGTACTCCTGTTCGTGCAGGATCCAATTGATGTGGTTCTGGCGGTTCTCGGGTTCCGCCGCCCAGAATCCCAGATACCCGTCCGGATCGCGCGATGCGGCGAGCGTGTCGACCAGGTACCGCGTGCGCGCCGCGACTCTTGGATCCCCCGTGTACGCGGCGAACAGGCTTCCCGCGTCGATGACCTTGCCGATCCCGTAATAGACGTACTGGCGGTCGCCCCGCGCGGTCCGGTTCCGGAAGTGGTTGAGCCATCCGGCATCCACGTCGATCGCCATGAAGTGGCGGTCGACGAGGTTCGAGATCCGGCGGTCGAGTTCACCGTCGAGCTCGCTTTCATTGAGCGTGACGCGGGCGAGTTGATCGACGATGCGCGGCTTCACCACGTCGACGTCGCGGGACGCAGCCCCCGGTTCGTCCGCTCGGACGAACAAGGCGAGTCCCAGGGCACATGCGGCGGCGAGCATCGATCGATTCATGGCACGGCTCCGCGGCTCGGAGGATGAAGGCGGGTGAGTCGCCCATCAGTGGAACGTCGATCGGCCGCCCGTGCAAGAAGGCCGAATCGGTTTCGCGCGGCGAGCGTCCTGGAATACAGATCCCCGCGCCGCTCGAAGATCCGATCGCTCAAGCGTTGCTCCAGCGTTCAGCGATAGACCCTCATTGCAAAGATCGACGTCGCGCGTCACAACAGGAGCGACCTCCACTAGCCCGCCCATGAACAACGCCGGCGGGTCCTCCGGCCATCGAAGACGGAACGAGCATGAACGTGCACGACCTCACGCGCGAACTCCATGTCAAGAACGACTCGAAGATCGTCCTGCTCGTCGCCGACGGACTTGGCGGATTGCCGAGGACTTCCGAGGGCATGACCGAGCTCGAGACGGCGCGCAGGCCGAACCTCGACCGGCTCGCTCGACGCGGCATCCAGGGCGCGAGCATCCCCGTCGCGCCGGGCATCAGTCCGGGCAGCGGGCCCGGACATCTCGGCCTATTCGGCTACGATCCGATCCGATACCGGATCGGGCGCGGCGCGCTCGAAGCGACCGGGATCGGATTCCCACTCGGGCCGGGAGATGTCGCGATCCGCTGCAATTTCTGCACGCTTGACGAAGCGGGCCGCATCGTCGATCGTCGAGCGGGCCGGATCACGACCGAGGAAAGCGGTCCGCTCGCGGCGAGGCTCCGCGATGTCCGCATTCCGGGAATCGAGATCTTCGTCGAACCGGTGAAGGAACATCGATTCGTCGTCGTGTTCCGCGGACCGGGCCTTGGCGACGCCGTGCGCGATACCGACCCGCAGGCCACCGGCGTTAGGCCGCTGGAACCGGTCGGCGAGGACGACGCGGGGCGGCGGACGGCCGAGGTCGCCCGCGCGTTCCTCGCGCAGGCCCGCGACCTCTTGCGGTCCGAGCCCAAGGCGAATTTCCACACGATGCGCGGGTTCGCGTCCAAGCCCGATCTTCCGTCCTTCGAGGATGTGTACGGGCTCCGCGCGGCGGCGATCGCCGTCTATCCCATGTACAAGGGACTCGCCCATCTGGTCGGCATGCGGATCGTCGGTTCCGCGCGGACCCTCGATGAACAAATCGATACGCTCGCCCAATCGTGGAACGACCACGACTTCTTCTTCCTGCACTTCAAATACACCGACAGCACGGGCGAGGACGGCGATTTTGACGCGAAGGTCCGGCGGATCGAGGAGTTGGACGGCGCGATGCCTCGGATCCTCAGGCTCGCGCCGACCGTGTTGATCGTTACCGGCGACCACAGCACGCCGAGCTTCCTGAAGGGCCACAGTTGGCATCCGGTCCCGACGCTGCTCGTCTCCGATTGCTGCCGTCCGGATCGTCTGATGGAATTCCACGAGGCGACGTGCATTCGAGGCGGTCTGGGCCATTTCGAGGCGAAACACTTGATGACGTTGGCGCTCGCCAATGCCGGACGGCTCGGCAAATTCGGCGCGTGATCGACCATGTCGCACGGCATTCCGCGCCGTGCCGCCGAGACAAGCTCGGCGGCGGCGTAAGGTGGGTCGGATGGTGCGCGGCCCGGAGACGCCGCGTCCCACGATCGCCAGGCTCCTGGCCATCCCCTGGCGCGAGTTCCATGGCGCGCTGGTGCGTCAACAACTCTTCTGACAAAGCCGAGCAAGGACGCGCGATGTCCGATCCGTTCGCCGCATTGGAGTCGTTGCTGGCCCGATCGTTGGCTTCAATCCCATGCCGAGCATCGCAGCGAAGACCGGCAACGCGAACTCGAGGCCGCGCGCGAGGCGAAACGTCGGAATCGCGCCCGGCGCCGCGCCGCCGCCAACGCCGGACCGCCTCCCGCGCGGCCAGGGTGTTCACTGAACGCCTACGGAGATGCGGATGGGAGCGGCATGTGGTGAACGGCCCATTCGCGTGGTAGATTTGGAATCGGATCGGGCGGCTACGGAACGACTCGGCCTCCCGATCGCCTCACTCCAGCGGTTCCCCACAATCGCGATATGGCCCAACGAGCAGACAGCGCGATTCGCCGTCGGGGTCTCGGCGCCCATCCCGGGTGTCTTCGGTCGTCATCGTTTCGTCATCCTTGCCGGGCTGCGGGTTCGGACGGTGCGCGAATCAAGGTCGCGCCGCGATGGGCCGATCGACGTTGTTTCCAAACCGCGCGGGGCGCGGTCTTGGGGATCGTCCTCGCGACCGGTGTCCCGTCGTTGGCTGACGATCCGCGAGCCCCTTCGGCGGACGATCTCCTGGACCACGCCGAGCGTCCGCTGCGCGCGGACGATTTTCGAGCGCGCGTTCCCGACGACCGGCCGAGGGGCGAACCTCCCGATGAACTGCCGATCGCGGCCTATTCAGAGACCGACATCCGGTTCCGATTCGACTCGCGGACGCGGCTCGCGGGTCGTGAATCCGTTACCCGTTTGACGCGCATCGTATTTTCCGCGGTCGTCGATCGATCGCGATCGTGGAACGCGGCGCCCGATGATCCAAGCCTGCTCGACCACCTTCAGGGCCATTTCGACCTGACTCGGTTGGCGGCCTACGACGCGCAGGACGCCGTGCGCCGCCGCATGGCTTCGACGCCCTTCGAAGGGCGCGGATCGACGGAGCGCGCGGCGATCGAGGACCTCAAGCGGCGGATCCTCGACGAGTGCCGTTCCGTCCGCGAGGAGCTCGCCAAGGACCGCGCCTATTTCGACAAGCGGACGCGATACGGCACCGATCGCGGAATCGAACGCGAGGAACGCAACCGTCAGAAGGAACGGCTGCGCATCGCCCGGGCGGGCGACGCGAGCGGCCTTTCAGGGAAATAGGCGGACAAACGTCGGCGCGTCGGAGCACGATGGCGCCGCGCGGGGAACCGAACGAGGATCGGCATGAGTGGACCGCCGTTTCGCATCGCGTCGATCACGGCCGGCGCCGGAGGCATGTTCTGTGGCAGTTGCATGCACGACAATACGCTCGCCCGAGCCCTCTGCCGCAAGCCGGGCGTCGAATGTGTTCTGGTGCCGACCTACACGCCGATCCGGACCGACGACGAGGACGTCAGTCTGAACCGCGTCTTCCTGGGCGGCCTGACCGTCTACCTCGAACAAATCGCGCCGTGGCTTCGGTTCGCGCCCCGGTTCGTGACCCGAGCGTTCGACCAACCCCGCCTGCTCCGCTGGATCGCGTCCCGCGCCGTGGGAACCCATCCCAAGAAACTCGGCGCGCTGACCCTGTCGATGCTGAGCGGTACGGAAGGCCGGCAGCGCGTCGAGGTTCGCCGGCTTTGCCGATGGCTCGCGGACGACCTGCGCCCCGACGTTGTCCTGTTCAGCAATATCCTGATCGGTGGTTGCATTCCCGAACTGAAGCGGATACTGGGCACGCCCGTCTTCGCGACGCTGCAAGGCGACGACATTTTTCTGGACGGGCTGGCGGAGGACCACCGGGCACGGGCGGTCGAGGCGATCCGGCGGCTCGTACCGCTCGTCGACGGATTCCTCACCCACAGTCGGTTCTACGCCGGGAAGATGGGGCGGCTCTTTGACATTCCGCCCGCGAAACGCCATATCATTCCGCTCGGCATCGATCCGTTTGAGCCTCCGCGTGACGCGACTCACCCGCCGACCTCGGGCGCGCGCCCCCTCGCCATCGGCTATCTCGCTCGGCTCGCCCCCGAAAAAGGCCTTCATCAATTGACCGACGCGTTCCTGCTCCTCAAGGGCCTTTCCGGCATGGAGTCGACCCGGCTCGAAATCGCCGGTTGGCTGGGCGCCCATCATCGGGGATACGCGGACGCTCAGTTCGGCCGCCTTCGAGCCGCGGGATGGGGCGACCATTTCACCTATTCGGGAACGATCGACCGCGACGGAAAACGCGCGTTCTTATCGCGGATCGACCTGCTGTCCGTGCCGACCGTCTATCCCGACCCGAAAGGCCTGTATGTACTCGAGGCGATGGCGATGGGGGTCCCCGTCGTCCAGCCCGCCCATGGCGCGTTTCCGGAATGGATCGAGGCATCGGGTGCGGGTGAGCTCGTCGAACCCGGAGATCCGAAGGCCCTCGCCGAGGCGTGGCATCGCCTTCTTCGGGATCCGGCTCGACGGGCCGCGTTCGCCGAAGCGGGCCGAAATGCGGCCCGCGGACCGTTCCATGCGGATCGAGTCGCCGACCGGGTGCTCGAAATGCTCCGCGGGACTGCGGCGCGGGCATGCTGATGGGATGCGCGTTCGGTGGGGCGAGCATCCCGCTTGCCGCCCCTTGTCCGGCTTCGATCGTTCACACGCGGTCCTGTTTGCGTCGGCTGCGCCGGCGGGCGGACCGGCACGCCGCGCAGACTCCGATGACGATGAGCCGATGGCCGAGGACGCTGAATCGGTGTTTGGCCGCCACGCTGTCCCGCAGTCGCAGGAGCTCATCGCTCTGGAACTCGATCAGCTCATGGCACTGCGTGCAGTACATGTGGTCGTGCTGGGGATAGCCGTAGTCGTGCTCATACACGCTGCGGCCGTTCAGTTCGAACTTGCGCAGCAGGCCCGCGTCGACGAACTCGCTGAGCGTTCGGTAGACCGTCGGACGGCTCACGTAACCCGCCGCGCCCTTGGAGGGCAGCCGCACCATGAGCGCGTCGGCGTCGAAGTGATCGTGATGGCTGAAAACGGCGTCGACGAGCAACCGGCGCTGCTCGGTGTTCCGCATGCCTCGGCTTCGCAGGTACTCCTCGAACCGTTCGAGGGGCGATAGGGCGACTTCGACTTTCCCCAACGAAAAGTCGGCCGGAGGAAGCGCGCGGGTTTGGGTGTCGTCGGCGGGCATACGGCGTCGGATGAGCGACCGGGCTATCACTCGGGCCCCGCCCAAATCGGGGCCGAGCCGAAACCAGTCGCATTGTAACACGCGCGATGCGGATCGCAATGATCGCCGCGGACCGCGCATGGCCCGATCGGACGATGGGCCGACGGTCCTCAGGCCAATTCATCCAGCAGTCGATCGACGGCCCGATCGAGTTTGTCGGCCGTCTCGTAAGTACCCGACGCGATCGCCGCGCGGATCTGCGAAACGCGATCGGCCCGAACCTCGGGCATCTCGCGGATGCGGCTGAGGAACTCCGCCTGGGGCGAGATTTCCAATTGGTCCGGTCCGGAAACGGCCCCGGCTTGCGATGGGGGCACGGACGGCTTCATGCGGTGCGGCGCGTTGATGGGCTGGGCTCCATGAACGTGCATTGGGCCGTGGATATACATCGACTCCTCCCCGATAAGATCCCGCGGCGGCCGACGTGTGTCGCGATCGTCCGATGCTTGTCGATCTACCATCGCGATCCGCCGCCACGAACCGAAAAGCTCGACTCCAGTCTGCTGCGTTTTGCCGCGCCGCGTTCCGTGTCGTTGGGAGGCAGTCCATGGCCAGGCATTTGACCTTGCGTCGCACCCAACATATCGGTCCATCGACGGCGCGGATTCAATCCAAAATCGCTGTCCGCTCCCTGTATCGCGGACTCCCCGTAACGTTGACGCGCAGTCCGCCCGAACCTATCGCTTGTTCCGGCCGATCCCGCCGAGTCGATCGACGGCCTCGAGCGTCCATTCCGCTTGTCACGACACCATGAATACGAACAATCGTCCCGATCGGTTCCATCCGGTTCCCAAGAAAAGGACGTCGATACTCCGAATTCCGTAAAAAACGAGGCCAATCGCACGCGCGGCGCGGAACGGGGACGGCCGTATTTAGACAAACCGCGCGTCCGACACAAGCCCAATATCCTTCCAGGGCCTCCGGTTTTCGCCCGCTTCACGGCGCGCCGGGCGAATTCGAACCCCGTGGGGTGCGGGAACGCTCGTGCCGCTCGGATTCTCATCGAGGGCACCACAGAGCGGCCGGTCGTACGGGTCGATCGACGTCGAACGCGGCCCAATGGTCGATCGGCAGATTCCAGCAGGCGAACGCGGCGGTCGGCAACGCGACGGGCTCGCCCGCGAGACGGCCGACCATCGCCTCCCACCCCGGATTGTGTCCGACAACGAGCACGGCGCGGGATCGGTCGGGGAGCGAGCGAAGTACGCCGACGATCCGGTCGACGTCCGGCAGGTACAGATCGGGAGCCAGCCATCGGTCGCCGTGAAACGCGAGTCGTCGAGCGACACGTTTGGCCGTCGAACGAGCGCGGCGCGCGGTCGAACTGACAATCAGGTCGGGGATCCAGCCCAGCCCGCGCAAGGCCTGAGCCGCCCTCGCGGCTTCGCCGCGTCCGCGCGCGTTGAGCGGCCGTTCATGGTCGGGAACCCCCGGAAGACTCCAATCCGATTTCGCGTGCCGCATCATGATGAGTTGCACGGGCATCGAAGTCACCGGGCGCGCGGTTCGAGCCAAAACGACCGCCAATAGGCCTGGTCGGTCGCGTACGCGTCGATCGGATCGCGATCGGATCGGAAATCGGCCGGCAGGATTCCGTATCGCTTCATCTCGCGGATGTAGAGCGGGCTCGGACGTTCGGGCGTTCCGCCGTCCATGACCGCGTATGTCCCGTTCGCGGCGGCTCCCGAATCGAGCCAGAGCCGGATCAGGGCGCGTTCGGTTTCCGGCACGACGACGCCGTGGTGTTCGCCTCGGATCCGCGTCATCAATTTGCTTCCCCCGCTTCCGATCTCGCGGGGGGCCCGATTCCCGTGGGCGTTGCGTCCGTCGGCGATCTCGCCTTCGCGGCGCACGAGGGCCACATAGGAGGAAAGCACCTGTCCGCGGCCGTGCGACGGGACGTCGTGGTCCGCGTCGAGCCGAAGATCGGCGTCGTGCCGTTCCGGACCATGGCACTCGACGCAATACGTGTCGAGGATCGGTTGGATGTGCCGGCGGAAGTCGACGATCTCCGGCAGATCGGGAATCGCCTCGATCGGGCTCGGCGGCCGCGCCAACGCGGCGAGCGGTCGGTTGTCGGCCCGCGACGGCGCCGTCTGCCGCCCCTCGTGGCATCCGACGCATCCGGTCACTTCGCCCGGCTGAACCGTCACGAAGCTCTGCATCTTCTTGACCGCGATGCCGTCCGCATCGAGGGCGACGAAGTGAAGGCTCCGCATGGCGGGAGCCTCGAAGTGCGCCGAACCGTCCCGTTCGACGGGAACCGTTCCGAGGATGCGGGTCAACGTGAACGTTCCCCACAGGCTGATCCCGTCGAAACCGGGACTGTTGTGGAACGGGCCGGGCAGTTGTTCGAGAATCAGGAGCTTCGCGATCTCGCCGGGCCGGACTCCTTCCATGTTGCGGCCCCGCGCGACATCGGCGAGCACGAACGTGCCCGTCGTCACGCCGGGTTCGACGCGACTCGGAATGACCCGCTCGCGAGGCCGGGCCGCGACCGCCTGGGGTTCATGGAGCGACCACGACTCGGGCACGTCGCGCAGCGCGTGGAGCCTGCGGGTCGTTCCCTCGCGATCGATCAGATGCAACTCCCGGCCCCGCGCCGCGAGGAACCGGTCGCGCGAGACGGGGAACGGATCACGCCAATCGCCTCCGGGATGGAGTTGCCGAGCGGACGGAGCATGGTCGGGACCGCCGCGCGGATCGATGAGCGTGAGGTGGCCCGCGTGCTCCGCCCGGCCGTGGCCCGGCGAGAAAACGGCGAGCACCTCGTCGGTGCCGGGCACCGGCCTCGCGTCGAGCATGGCGACGGCGCCGGGTACGTTGTCGTAATCGACGAGCGTCCCCTGGCGGTGCGCGATGTTGTACGACATGCCGATCGGGTACATGTTGCCGAAAAAGGCCATCACGCCCGTGCCATCGGGGTTCGCCGTCCAGAGGTGGTGGTAGCAGAGCTGGCTTCGGTCGACGTATTCCCACCGCGTGAAGAGTATCCGCCCGTCGGGCAATACCGAAGGCGTGTTCTCGGTCGACGCGTTGCTGCTGAGCGGGCGGATGCCCCGTCCGTCGCCGTCGCACCGATAGAGGATGGCGACCGGCGTCTTCCAGCACATGACCCACCGATTGCAGCGGGACGAGCAGAACGCGATGCCGCCGTCGGGCAGGTAGGCCGGTTCGACGTCATCGAACGGGCCGTCGGTGAGCTGCTTGAGGCCGGAGCCGTCGAGGTTGATTTCGTGGAGGTGGTAGTGGTCGGAGCCGCCGCGCCGATAGGAGAAGAGGACCTTTGTCGCGTCGTAGTCGACGCGCGGATCGCGCACCGCGCCTTCGTCGTCCCGCAGAAGGCACTCGACCCGATCGGTGCGGGCGTTCCATTTCCAGAGTCCGCCTCCTCCCGTCGCGTAGACCTTCTGATCGGGGTCGAAACAGTAGTAGCCGAAATTCGCGTAGTAATGCCCGTCTGGGCCCTGTCCCCGGGTCGCGAAGACGATCTGTTCGGCGCCGGGCGGCAGCGCGAGCGGCTCGTCGAAGGCGCGGGCGGGCCCGTGCATCGCGGCGGCCAGTCCGAGCACCGCGGCGGCCGCGCGGCGGGCGAGGCGATCGATCGGGATCATATCGTGGAGTACTCCGAAATCGGCGAGCGATCCCGCGCGAGGTCCGTTCCTCGGCGGGACGCCCCTCGAAGCCATCATACGTGCCGAGCGGCCTCGGCGAAACGCGCGGCGGCGGCGCGCGGGGTCATCCGCCGGATCCGTGCGCCCGATACGGCTCGAAGGTCGTGCGGCGCGAATGCTCGGCCCGCTTCATCGCGTCGCGTGCTTCCTCGTAGAGCGTCTGTTGGCACCGGACGGCCCGCCGCCGTCCGCGCGCGCGGATCCGCTCGTAGGAACCGTCGGGCGTGAGACGCCTCGCCTTGGTGTTGTCGCGGAAATAGGTATCGAGGACGGCGATCAGGCGCTGCCGGCTCGACGCGTCGTCGATCGGCACGAGCAGCTCGATGCGGCGGTCGAGGTTCCGGGGCATCCAGTCCGCGCTCGAGATGAAAACCCGCTCGTCGCCCCCGTGATGGAAGTAGACGATGCGGCTGTGTTCGAGGAACCGGTCGACGATGCTCACGACGGAGATGTTGTCGCTGAGCCCCTTGACGCCGGGGCGAAGGCAGCAGATGCCTCGGACGTTGAGCTGGACCGTGACGCCGGCTTGCGAGGCGGCGTACAGCGCCTCGATGATCGGCGGATCGACGAGCGAATTGAGTTTGGCGGCGATGCGGGCCCTCTGGCCCTGTCGGCGCCGCTGCGTTTCGATCCCGATCATCTCGAGCAGCGTGTCCCTCAGGCCCAGCGGCGCGGCCTCGATCTTGCGGAATTGCTGGGGCTGCGAGTATCCGCTGATCGCGTTGAAGAAGCTCGTCGCGTCCGCGCCGAGTTCCTCGTCGGTCGTCATGTAGCTGATGTCGCTGTAGATCCGCGCTGTGACTTCGTTGTAGTTTCCCGTTCCGAAATGCACGTAACGCTGGATGCCGTGCGGCTCGCGGCGGACGATGATGCAGAGCTTGGCGTGGGTCTTGAGGCCCTTGACGCCGTAGATGACCTGGACCGACGCCTGTTCGAGGTTCCGGGCGCCCTCGATGTTCCGCTCCTCGTCGAACCGCGCCTTCAGCTCGACGATCGCCGTGACGTGTTTTCCCTTCTCGGACGCGCGGCACAGGGCGGCGACGATCGGGCTGTCGCGTCCGGTGCGATAGAGCGTCTGCTTGATGGCGAGCACATCGGGGTCGTCGGCCGCTTCCTCGATGAGCCGCACGACCGGCTCGAAGCTCTCGTACGGATGGTGCAGCAGGACGTCGCGGCGCGCGATCGCGTCGAACACGCCGCCTCGCAAATCGACGAGCGGCGAGGGCTTGGGCGGCCACGGTTCGTACTTGAGCCGATCGAAGCCGGGAAGCTCGGCGACCCGCATCATGGCCGCGAGGTCGATCGGTCCCGGAACCCGCACGATTTCCGAATCGTCCGCGATATCGAGGCAGCGGCGTAGGAACCCGCGAAGGTCGTCGCTCGCCGGTTCCGCGATCTCCAACCGCACGCACGCGCTTTCCTTGCGGGCGTCGAGCACTTCCTCCATTTCGGCGAGCAGGTCGGAGGCCTGGTCCTCGCGAATGGCCAGGTCGGCGTTGCGCGTGATCCGGAACGCCACGCATTCCTCGACCGTCTCCCCCGAAAAGAAACGGCTCGCCAACATGGCGACCGCGTCCTCGAGCAGCATGTAGGCGTAGCCGCCCTCGGACTGCACCGTCAGGAACCGTTTGGGGGAACGGCCGAGCGGAATGACGGCGAAGCGGGCCTCGGCCGTTCCGGCGGCGGGCGCGAGCCGGACGCACAGGTTGAGCGTCTGGTTGACCAGGATCGGAAAGTGGTTGCCCGGCTCGACCGCCATCGGCGTGAACACCGGATAGATTTCCTCGTCGAAGATCCTCGTGATGAGCGTGCTTTGGCGTTCGGTGAGCGTCCCCGGCGCGGCGCGGCGGATTCCCTCGGACGCGAGTTTCGGTTCCAAATCGTCGCGGAAACAGGCGTACTGGTCGGCGACCATGCGGCCCGTCCGCGCGGCGATCGCATCGAGCTGTTGTTCGGGCGTCAAGCCGGCCGGGTCGGGTTTCTGGCTCCCCTGCCCTTTCAGGATCCGCAGGCCGCCGACCCGGACCATGAAGAACTCATCGAGGTTCGACGCGGAGATGGCGAGGAACTTGAGCCGTTCGAGCAACGGCAGGTCGGGATCCCGCGCTTCGTCGAGGACCCGCTGGTTGAACTCCAGCCAGCTCAGTTCACGGTTGAAGAACGGCGTCTGCGGTTCGTTCATCGTCGTCACGTTCCGATCGAATCAACATCCCGGGCGCGCGCCGGCCCGATGCCCGTCACCCCTTCGGCGTGTCCCGCACGGCGCGGAGCTGCGCGGGCATTCCAAAAACCTCCTCGAACAGCGTACCCGATTGGCGGATGGCGAGCTGTTCGAGCGAGAGATCCTCGACGCCCGGCACGTGCAGCACGAGGCTGCCGTTCTCGGCGTGGCATCGGAATCCCTTTACCCGCTGGCTTCGCGACTCGTCGAGCGCGACGGCGACGCGGAGCATGGCGGCCATCTTGGCGACCGCGACGCGGTCCTCGCGGTCGAGCAGCGCGTAGCCTTCGTGCAGCGGTTGCGGCGAGGCCCTCCGGTGGTAGCGCGCGGTGAGCGCGACGAGCAGCAGGTCCTTTCGGCTGAGCCCGAACAGCTCGCTGTTCTTAATGATATACATCGCGTGCTTGTGATGGCTCCGGACGTTGATGAACAGGCCGATCTCGTGGAGCAGCGCGGCGACGTAGAGAATCACCTCGTGGCGCGGTTCGAGCTTGTGTTCGCCGCGCAGATCGTGGAAAAGCGATTTGGCCATCTCGGCAACGTGCCGCGCGTGCGCTTCGTCGCAGTTGAAGACGCGGCCGAGATCGAGGGCCGAGCGGATGATCTGGTTGCTGAATTCGCGGTTCCAGCGGTGGCCGACCGCCATTTCCTTCAGAAGGCCGTCCCGCAGATTCGTATTCGTCACCAGCACGTGGGGACGCTCGAACACCTGCGCGAGGAGTACGTAGGCGAGCAGCGCCGGCCCTGCCGTTTCCGCCTCGGGAAACGTCGTGTGGTATTGCCGCACGATGTCGTCGTCGGAGAGCCGCAGGATGCCGTCGGTGAACCGTTCGAGCAGTGGAACGGGCACTCGCGCCAACGTGCCGGGCGTCCATTCGGGAAGGATGCGCGCCGCGGCGAACCGCATGTCGCCCCCCAACGCGATCAGTTCGATATCGAGCCCCTGCGCCAGGGGCGCGAGCTGCTCCCGCACCTGCTCGACCGTGCGCCGCACGTGCGTTTCCATGATCTCCCGGACCTTCCGTTGGGGCGTGCGGAAATTCTCGAGCATCTTGCGCAAGCGGAGCGAGCCGAGCCGATACGTGTGCGCGAATGTCACGTGGGCGTCGCGCACCAGCAGCATCTCCGTGCTGCCTCCTCCGACCTCGACCACCATCACGCGGGACGCCACGAGCGACGGTTCGGATTGCAGGAACGGCTGGATGCCCAGGTAGGTGATCCGATTGACCTCGGCCTCGTCGAGCGGCTGGACGTCCATGCCGGTCGCGATGTGGACGCGGTCAAGGAACGCGAGACGATTGCGGGCCTCCCGCACGGCGCTCGTCGCGACGACCCGGATTTGATCGGACGATACGACCCGGTATTCCTCGAGGATGCGGCGATAGCTCCGCAGCACGCGCACGCAATCCTCGATCGTCGCCTTCGTGATCGCGCCTTGGGTGAACGTGTCCTTGCCGAGACTGACCGCCTGCGAGAGCGATTCGAGCTTGCGGACTCCGCCCAGATTGTCGATCTCGGCGATCGCCATCCGGATCGACGTCGTTCCGATATCGATGACCGCCGCCGCGCGGGCCTGCCGGACCAGGCCTTTCCCAGTGGGGCTCGGATCGGCGTTCGAATCGGAGCTGGGCGTCGAGGACATGGGCGGGGGTTCCGCGGGCGTTAACGGGGCGCGGGCTCCGGCGCCGGGGCGTTGCGTTTTTCGACCCACGCGGCGGCCCCCATCGCCGTGGCGTCGTCACCCAGTTTGGCCGCGACCACCCGAAAGGCATTGACGTAGGCCCGCATCACGCCCGCCTTCGCGCGTTCCTTGACCGTGCGGACGTACAGATCGGGCATCGCCTCGACGAGCCCGCCGCCGAGCACGACGATATCGGGGGCGACGAGATGCACGAGCGCGGCGACCGCGTCGCCGATCGCCTCGGCGGCGTCGCGGACAATCGATTCGATCACCCCATCTCCCGCCGCGATCGCTTGGGCCAGCGTGCTGCTGCGGATGTCGGAGAGGTTCGTGCCGACGAGCCGCGCGAGGTGCGGCGCGTCGCCACGAAACGCGGCCTTCGCCGCTTCCGCCGAAATGGCGAGACGGCTCGCCTCTGTCTCGAGACAGCCGCGTCCGCCGCATCCGCACCGTTTGCCCTCGGCCCGAACCCGTACGTGGCCGATCTCCATACACGAGATCCGCGCGCCGGTCAGGATGTCCCCCTCGTAGACGCAACCGCCGCCGATCCCCGTTCCCGGGAATACGCCGACGGCCGTCCGCGCGCCGATCGCCGCGCCGAACCGATTCTCGCCATAGACGCCCGCATCGACGTCATTGACGATCTCGACCGGACAAGCGAACTCCTTGTGGAGGATCTGCCGGAGGGAAACGTCGGTCCATCCGAGGTTCACCGCCTCGCGGATGACGCCTCCGCGCCGATCCACGGGTCCGGGGCAGCCCACGCCGATTCCGGCGAGCCGGCCGCGTTCGAGACGCGCCTCGTCGAGGGCGAGCTGAATCGTCTGGATGATCCGCGCGACGCCCTGTTTTTCGCCTTCGCGGCCTTTGGTCCGGCGCCGTTTGCGCGCGATCGGACGGAACCGGTGATCGAACACCACGGCGAGCATCTTCGTGCCGCCCAGATCGAATCCGAGCCAAAACGGGCGATCGTGAACGGTCATGTGCCGACCTCCCCCGCTGGTATCCGCCGTCACGACGCGGCGCTCAGGACGGCGGGGACGAGCATCGACACGCGCGCGGCCGCCGCCGCAACCGACAGGCGGTGCGACGGGCACTGCGCCAACAGCACGGCGGCCGTCACCACGTGCATCGGCACAATGACACCCAAGAACAGGCTGACGGCCGCCTCGTCCCATGTCGCGAACACGGCGAGCAACAACACGAGGGACGGCCCCCAGGCCCACCACGGGGAACGGGTCGAACAAGGAACACCGAGCCCGCGACGCGCGACCGCGCTTCGAATCAGTCGAATCCGCATGGGCTCCATCGTAATCGGAGCCCATCACCGCGCGAAGACGGGGGCGGTCGGTCCGATACGCCGGTTCGTCCGGCCTCGCGGATCGCGCGGTACGACCGCTAACTTCCGAACTCGGGACGCCGGCGGCCGAGCTGTTCCTGAAGGCGCTGCACGATGCTGCTGTGCATCTGGCTGACCCGGCTTTCGCTCAGGTCGAGCGTCGCGCCGATTTCCTTCATCGTCAGCTCTTCGTAGTAATAGAGAATGATGATGAGCCGTTCGTTGCGGTTGAGCCCCTTGGTGACGAGCCGCATCAAGTCGTTCTTCTGGACCCGCCGCGTCGGATCCTCGCCCCGCTTGTCCTCGAGGATGTCGATTTCGCGGACGTCCTTATAGCTGTCGGTCTCGTACCACTTCTTGTTCAGGCTGATCAGGTTCACGGCGTTGGCTTCGAGAATCATCTTTTCGAGTTCGGCGACGCTCATCCCCATCTGTTCGGCCAATTCGGCTTCGGTGGGATGCCGTCCGAGCCGGGCTTCAAGAGCCTTCGTGCTTTCGGACAACTTGCTCGCCTTCGACCGGACTAGGCGGGGTACCCAGTCCATGGTGCGGAGTTCGTCGAGCATCGCGCCGCGGATGCGAGGCACGCAGTATGTCTCGAACTTGACGCCGCGCCCCATGTCGAACGCGTCGATCGCGTCCATGAGTCCGAACACACCCGCGGAAATCAGATCGTCCAGATCAACGCCTTCCGGAAGGCGTGACCAGATCCGCTCGCCGTTGTATTTCACCAACGGAAGGTACTGCTCGACGAGCCGGTTGCGAAGCTCGACGCGCGAGGGATCCAACCGGTATGCTTTCCAGACTTCCTGGATATCCTCGACCGGGACCGTGGTGGTTGCCATCCAATCCTCCGTGATTGTGCAGCGTCAAGGCGGCTCGTGCCTCGTGCGATCCATCCTGGTGCGTTGTGAGCCGCGCCGGGTTCGGGCGTATGTCGTCAGCGTTGTTCGTTTCGGATCCGCATGCGCAGGTCGTTCTCGACGGTCGCTTCCGCGACGGCGCCGGCCACGAGTCCAATCAGGCCGAACGCCGCGAGACAGACCAGGCTGATCCCCAATGTCGACTCCGTTCCACCTCCTTGAATCAGACCGCGGATGAGGGCCGTCGTGAACGCCAAGGCACCGAGCACTCCGGCATAGGTTCGCGCCATCGGTCCCAATCCCCGAGCGGCCCGTCAAACTCGTCCCAGTCGCCGCAGATTGACGCGCCGTCGCGCGCCGCGGCGCCCTTCGATTATCGGCAGGCGGACCGGCCGCGGTTCAGGTTCTTTCCGGAGTTCCTCCTCGTTGTTGCGAAACGGCCGGTTCGAATGGAGCGCACGCCGGCCGTTCGACGCGGCCCGGCTCCAATAGGGCCCGCCATCGGGTCACGATTGGTTCCATCGCGGCGTCTTCCCGTTCCCTCCGACCCGTTTCCGTCGGCGGCCCGGGCCGGTCGAGCGCGTTCGACGGCGAGCCGGGTTGGGCCGGCGATTCGGGCAGCCAACCCGTGAAAAGGACGGCGATCCCCAGGAACCGCTCGGACGCATGGGCAAGTCTCGCGACGAGGTCCGTGGCCCGCGGCTCGTCGGCCGCCCCGTTCACGAGAATGTGCAAGGTGGTTCGTTCGGCGAGCCCGTTGGTTTTGAGACGCGCGTACGCATCCATGAGCGATTGGTCGTCGGCGCGGAGCACGACGATGAGATGATCGGCGGCCCGCCATAGGCGGGTCGCGAGGGGTGCCGCACTCGATCCGAGATCGACGAGCAGTCCGTCGGCATGGCGGCCCAGCGCGCGGAACCGGTCCGCGAACCGGTCGCACGCGGCTTCGGATGGAACCATCCGCGCGGTCGACCGGTCGACGCGCGTCGGAAGAATCTGGAGGCCCTGGGGACCGGTGACGAGCATCCCACGGAAGTCGCGGTCGAATTCGACCGCGTCGCGCAGGTCGAGGCGGGACGCATCGCATCGCGCCAGTCCGCACCGCGCGGCGACGGCGGGACATATTGGATCGGCGTCGGCGAGCACGATGCGTAGTCCGGATTCGGCGAGTCCGGCGGCCAGTCCGACGGCGACCGACGTCGCGCCGACGCCCCGACGGCACCCCGCGACACCCACGAGCGGCGCGCCGATCGCGACGACAGGCGAACCGTGATGGGCGCGGCGCGCCAGGTTTCTGAGCTCGGACGCCTGGTCGCGAATCATGCGGGTGACTCCTCGATGGAGCGGAACGGACGGTGGGTTCGCATCAACCGATCGCCTCCATCCCCAACACCGCGCGGGCGAGCGCGCGCCGATCGGCGCCTTGGATGTCGTCCGGTACGTTCTGACCGTGTGTCAGGTAGCTCAGGGGAAGCCGGCACGTTCGGAGGAGCGGCAACAGGTTGCCGAGTCCGGCGGCTTCATCGAGCTTCGTGAGGACGAGCGCGTTGGCGCCGACCTCGACGAATTTCCCGGCCGTCGTCTTGAGGCTCGATACGCTCGACACGGCGCTCAGCACGAGGTGCACCTCGTCGGCGCGGGATTCGGCGAGCATCGACTTGAGTTCCTGGATCTTGACGTCGTCGCGAGGGCTTCGGCCCGCCGTATCCATGAGGACGAGGTCGAGGTCGGCGAGTCGATCGAGGGCGATGCGCATTTCGCGAGGCGTCGCGACCACCTCCATCGGCAGGTCGATGATCTCCGCGTACGTCCGCAATTGCTCGACCGCCGCGATCCGGTACGTATCGACGGTGATCAGGCCGACTCGGCGATGTTCGCGAAGATGGAAGTTGGCGGCGAGCTTCGCGATCGTCGTCGTCTTTCCGACGCCGGTCGGTCCGACCAGCGCGACGACGCGGCGACGGCCGGGCGTCACGAGGATCGGCTCCCGCGTCCCGATCTCCTCCTCGACCATGCGCGTCAATCGGGCCTTCAACAGGAGTCCGTCGCGCAAGTCGTCGGGCGACGCTCCGCTTCGCATCCGCTCCACCAGTTCGCGCGCCAGCTCCTCGCTCACGTCGGCGTCGAGCAAATCGGTGAACAGGCGGAACAGCGTCTCGGGCATGTCCGGTTGCGACGAGCGGGAGGACTGCCGGCACAGCGAATCGACGAGCGTGCGGAGTTGATCCACCTGGCGCCGAAGGTCCCCGCCGTCCCGGACCGCCTCGCGCTCCGGTTCCCGGACACGGGCAGGCTCGGCCGACGGCGCTGCGCGGGGGAGGGTTTCGCCCCGGTTGCGCGTCGGCGCGGTCCCCTGCCGATCGGCGGTTCCCGTCGAGTGCGGCGCGCGGGTGGGCGATGCCGAGCCGGACCATCGGCTCGGAACGCGAATTCCCGAGGATGCGACGATCTCGACGTCGCGGCGTCCCGTCAGCCATCGCAACAGGCCGCCCCGCACCTCGCGCGTGTGCAGGACGGCCGCCGTCGGGCCGAGGTCGCGGCGCACGAGGGCCAGCGCTTCCTGAAGCGAGCCCGCGCGGTACGTCCGGATATCGGTCATCGGCCGGTCTTCGTTCATGGTCGGTCACCTGCCTGGATTGGATTCTTCATCGCGCCCGCCGCGGGCGATCGGCGGGCCGGTCCCGGTGTCGCATTCCGGTCACGTCGCCTGATCGTGCACGATTCCCACCGATTCGATCCGCGTGTCGCGCGTCACCTCGTTGTAGCTCAGGATCCGGAGCCGGGGCAGATTTCCGGCGGTGAGTTGCCGGAGCCCCGCGCGGATTCTCGGACTCACGAGCACCACGGGCGGATGATGCGCCTGGGTGAGCTTCCGCACTTCCAAGGCGATCCGCTCGCACGTGTGCTCGATCGCCTGCGGCGACATCCGCACGAACAGACCCCGTTCGGTATGCTCGACGCCCGCGGCGACGCGGTCTTCGAGGGCCGGATCGAGGGTCACGACGCGCAGCGCGCCTTCGGCGTCGCGATACCGCGTGCAGATGGATCGCGCGAGCCGATTCCGCACGTATTCGGCCAACAGGACGGGGTCCTTGGTGCGCGCGGCGTAATCGCCGAGCGTTTCGAGGATCACGCCGAGCTGGCGGATGGAGACTTCCTCGCGCAACAACAGGTGCAGCACTTGTTGCACGTCGCCCAACTTCATGAGTCCGGGAATCAGCTCGTCCACGACGGCCGGCGACGTCTTCTTGAGCTCGTCGATCAGATGTTTCGTCGCGTCGCGCGTCAACAGCTCGTCGGCGTGGCTCCGCACGACTTCCTGGAGATGGGTTGCCAGAACGGCGGGCGGCTCGAAGGGCGCGTAACCGAGCATCGCGGCGCGGTCCCTCAGCCCCGCCTCGATCCAGACGGCCGGCTGCTGGAACGCCGGATCGCGGGTTTCCTCGCCCGGCATGCGCCCGGTGGTTTGGCCCGAGTCGATGGCGAGGAGCCGATCGGCGTACAACACGCCTTCCGCGACCGGGTTGTTCGCGATCTTGATCCGATAGGCGTTTTCGGCGAGCCCCATGTTGTCGCGGATGCGGACCTTGGGCAGGATGATGCCGATGTCGGCGGCCACCGCCTGCCGGACGCCCGTGACGCGCGGAAGGAGATCTCCGCCGCGACCCGGGTCGGCCAATCGGATGAGGCCGACGCCGATCTCCATCTCCATCGGATCGACGACCAGGAAGTCCTCGATGCGCTCCTCGGGCTTCGCCTTTTCGGTCTCGGCCTTCGCGTGCACGGCCGCCTGCCGCCTCGCGCGGTCCCGCTCCTGGCCTTGCAGCACAAAGGCCAGACCGATGCATCCGGTTCCGAGTCCGAGCAGGGGCATGGACGGCAGGTCGGTGGCGATCAGGACGAAGAGGAACCCGGCGGCGACGATCAAGGCGAGCGGGCGCGAGAAAAGCTGCGCGACGAAGTCGGCCGGCAGATCGGACGCCTTGGTGCTGCGCGTGACGAGCAACCCGGCGGCGAGCGAGATGAGCAGCGCGGGGACCTGGCTGACCAGCCCGTCGCCGATCGTGAGTTTGGTGAAGATCCGCGCGGCTTCGCCGAGCGACATGCCCGATTCGAACACGCCGATCACCAGTCCGCCGACGATATTGATCAGCGTGATGATGATCCCCGCGATCGCGTCACCCCGGACGAATTTGCTCGCACCGTCCATCGCGCCGAAGAAGTCGGCCTGCTGCGTGATTTCCTCGCGGCGGCGCTGCGCCTCCTTCTCGTCGATCACGCCGGCGTTCAGATCGGCGTCGATCGCCATCTGGCGGCCCGGCATGCCGTCCAACGCGAACCGCGCGGCGACCTCGCTGATGCGCGTCGCGCCTTTCGTGATCACGAGGAACTGGATTGCGATGATGATCGCGAAAATGATGATGCCGACGACAATGCGGTCGCCCGCGACGAATTCGCCGAACGCCTTGATCACGCCTCCAGCCGCGTAGAGCTCGTCGATCGGAGCGCGCGTCAGGATCAACCGGGTCGACGCGACGTTCAGGACGAGCCTGCCGAGCGTCGTGGCGAGCAGGAGCGACGGAAAGATGCTGAATTCGAGCGGCGTTCGCACGTAGATCGTCGTCAACAGGACAATGACCGCGATCGCGACATTGCCGGCGAGCAGCACGTCCATCAGGAACGCGGGCATCGGCATGAGGATCACGAGGATGCTCATGATGATGCCGATCGGCAGGATCAGATCTTTGCCGTGCGCGAATCGTGGCATGGGGAGCGCCCGCGTGTCCCGAACGTTGCGTATCCCGAACGTCTCGACGCGACACGCTCGGCGCTCCGTCGCGGGCCATGTCCCGCGGCGTGCCCCTGGCGTTCGCCCGAAGAGGGCGGGAAGGTAATCGAACGACGCCCGTCTGTCCAGTTCGTTTTGGGGCGTCGACGATGGGGGGATGGGGAAGACGGAGAGGGGGGACATCGATCGGCGACGCGCGGGACCGCGGCGGAATCGGCGCGCGGGGCGGACGCCGTCCGGCGATGGAGGCGGCGGGCGTCGCTACGATTTGATTCGCGACAGAATGCGGCATCCGATCAGGAAGATCTCCGGGTTCGCCGTCTTTTGAACATGGCGGACTTCCGCCGTGAAGACGCGGAACGGCAGCTTCCCGAAGAGCATGACGACCTGCCGGTACGTCGGAAGGGGCGACTCGAAATACGAAAAGCCCCGCGTCGAAATGTCATTGCAATAGACGTGCCGGAAATCGGACTGGGAGGGGAGCGTCTTGCCGTCGAACGGGGCCATGAGCTGGACATACGGATAGGAGATCCGCTTTTCCATCCGGCGCTCGGCGCCCTTGGAAACCGATTGAGGATCTTGCAGGAGCTGATTCGTGCGGATCAGCTCATGCACCATGTCGAAGAACGCGGCGTCCTGGGCTTTTTGCGAAATCATGGAATGCGTGACGCATGAAACGTGGGATCGGGCCGTCCGCGCGGCCCTCCCAGGGTCGGCCGGTCTTCCCGTAAGTAGGTAGGTCACCGAGGTCCGTTCGGCAACGAAGGCGCCGCGCGGGGGCTCGCCGAGCGGACGGAGCGGGTTCGGGTCGCGCGCGATGTGCCGGTTGGTCGGGCCGCCCGTCGGCCGCTTGACCGGCGGGACCCTTCGCCTGAGAATCGGTCGAGCGCGGCCGGCGCGCGGGCGTGGACCATGGGGGTCGATTTCCGCCGGGATCGTGGATCGATCGCATGAGCAACCCAACGCCTGAAGGTCTCTTGGCGCGATCTCTGGCGCAAGGTCCCGACGCGGCCGGCCGATTCGGCCCCTTCGGGGGCCGTTACGTGCCCGAAACGCTGCACCGCGCGCTCGCCGAACTCGAATCGGCCTATGACGACGCCACGCGGGATCCCGTCTTTCAGGCCGAACTCGACGCGCTCCTGCATTCGTTCGTGGGCCGACCCTCTCCGATCTACTTCGCGCGCCGGCTGACCGGGCTTGCGGGCGGCGCGCAGATCTGGTTCAAACGAGAGGACCTCAACCATACGGGCGCCCACAAGATCAACAATACGATCGGCCAGGCCCTGTTGACCCTTCGCATGGGAAAAACCCGCGTCATCGCGGAAACGGGAGCCGGTCAACACGGCGTGGCGACCGCCACGGCGTGCGCGCATTTCGGCCTGCCCTGTGTCGTGTACATGGGTGAAGAGGACGTCCGCAGGCAGGCGCCGAACGTCTTCAGCATGAACCTGCTGGGCGCCGAGGTCCGGCCGGTCACGAGCGGATCGAGGACGCTGCGCGACGCCATCAACGAGGCGATGCGCGATTGGATGGCGAGCGTCGACCATACGCACTATATCCTCGGATCGGTGGTCGGCCCCCATCCGTTCCCCCGCATCGTCCGCGACTTCCAATCGGTGATCGGCCGCGAGGCGCGCGCCCAGTCGCTCGAACAATTCGGGCGGCTTCCCGATCTCGTGGTCGCGTGCGTCGGAGGCGGCAGCAACGCGGCGGGCATGTTCCACGCGTTCATCAATGATCCGACCGTGCGATTGGTCGGCGTCGAAGCGGGAGGCAGGGGCTCCGCTCCCGGCGACCACGCCGCTCCGCTGAGCTTCGGCGTCGAGGGTGTCCTGCACGGCAGCTACAGCTACGTGATGCAGGACGCCGACGGGCAGACGTGCGATGTGCACTCGATCTCCGCCGGCCTCGATTATCCGGGAGTCGGGCCGGAACACGCCTATTGGAAATCGACAGGGCGCGTCGAATACACGCACTGCGGGGACCGACCCGCGCTCGACGCGTTCGACCGCACGGCGCGCGGCGAGGGCATCCTGCCCGCGCTCGAATCGTCCCACGCGATCGCCAAGGCGCTGGAACTCGCCGCGTCGCGCGGACCGCGCGACATCGTCCTCGTTTGCCTCTCCGGTCGAGGCGACAAGGACGCGTCCGAAATCGCTCGCCTCCGCGCCGCGCGGGACGGCGCGCGTTGATCCCAACCGGACCGGTCCCCAATCGGTAGGCGAGTGGAACGGCGAGCAGTGCCCCTTCGAGGTCGACTGCGACGTAGACGACGCCCGCCTTGGTCTCGGGTTTATCCCGATGCGCTCGACGAACGACTCGACCATCTGGCGGTCCTTCCGGTCAACGTCCGTTCGCGTCGCCAGTTCGTCGAGGCGGGCGCATTGTTCCAGCGCCAAGGCCCGCAATTCCTTTCCAGAAGATCCTCGTTGCCCGTCGTTCAGAGCTGATTGTCTTGTTGGTTTCGGCCCGCTAGAATGTCGCCTCAGGCGGCCTGGGCTTGGACGGGCTGGGGCTAACACCGGAAAGCTTGGTCTTGGCACCTTTTTCGGTGCTGTTTTCTTCTTCTCAATGGAAAACACTTGCCGAGCCGCCGAAATCCCACGTCCTATTCGTCAAGATATTGATCTGGAGGCGATTGATTTGACTGACGAGGAATTGCTGGTGTGGTCACAGGCGAACGCGTTGATTGGAACGCCGGGGAGCTGAGGCGCCCACGCATTAAGTTGCATTGGGTTTGTCCGCAATGTGGACTGGAGCAGTGGGAAGATTGGTTGCCTGATTCGCCCTGCCCCGTTCTTTGCGGTTCCAATTGCCCATGTATCGACAAATGGTTGGTGTGTTGGCCGCGCGACGGCGAAGATTGATGTCGTTTCGCTTCCGCGTTTTGGGGCATAATGCGGCTTTCCCCGTTCCTGCGTGAACGGCATCTTCACTCGCCACACGGCGACCCAACCTGTCCCAACCCAAGACCCTCGGAACGTCCCATGCGCCCAGAAAGGCGGATTCGGCCGAATGACGCGGATCGATCAGCTATTCTCCACTCTGCGTGAATCGGGCCGCAAGGCGTTGATGCCGTTCATCACGGCCGGCGATCCAGACGCGGCTTTCACCGGCGATCTGCTCGCCACGCTCGCCGAACACGGTTGCGACCTGATCGAGGTCGGCATCCCGTACAGCGATCCGATCGCGGACGGCCCGGTCATCCAGGCGTCCTACACCCGCGCGCTCGATCGAGGCATCCGTCTGGACGACATCTTCGAAGCGGTAGGCCGCGTCGCGCCGCGGATCCCCGTACCGCTCGTCGCCATGTGCAGTTACGCGATCGTCCACCGCGTGGGGCCCGAGCGGTTCATCGAGCGGGCGAAGTCGGCCGGTTTTTCGGGCGCGATCGTGCCCGATCTGATGGCCGACGAGGCGGGACCGCTCGCCGCCGCCGGCCGAGAGCGGGATTTCGATCTGATCCAGCTCGTCACGCCCACGACGCCCCGCGACCGGGCCTTGCGCATCGCCGAGGTATCCCGCGGGTTCCTCTACTATGTTTCGGTCACGGGCATTACGGGCGAGCGATCGTCGCTTCCGCCCGAGTTGGCGGACAATGTGCGGTGGATGCGTGAGCGGACGGGCTTGCCGATTTGCGTCGGATTCGGCATCGCGACCGAGGACCATGTTCGGACGCTCGCTCCGGTCGCCGACGGACTGATCGTCGGATCGGCCCTCGTTCGCCGAATCGCCGACGCGTCCGTTCGTCCGCGCACGGAAGTGCTCGACGAGGTCGGCCGATTCGTCGATCGGCTCCGCGCCGCCCTCGACGAACGGCCGAGCGAACCACGACAATGTCATTGATCGCTCCGCGATCAACTTGCTCTTGCATTCACATCGAGCGCGCTTCGGGTGGTTCGCGGAGCGAACCACGACAATGTCGTTGAATGCGCTCATAGTCCTCGGGGGTGTCGACGTCGTCGAGGATCGCCGGATCGTCGCAGGGAAGCTCGTGGACGGCGTGGCGGCGGATGAGCGAGCTCAACCCTTCGCCGGGCGGGAGTTGATCGAGATCGGCGGCGAGGCGCCACGCGAGGAGCACCGGGTGTCCGCGCCTTCCTTCGATCGACGGCTGAACGACCGACGCGCCGCGGGCGGCGTAGGCGGCGATCAACCGATCGATCACGGATGACGGCAATCGGGGCATGTCGGCGGGCGCGACGAGCCACGCGTCGCGTTCCTCGGGCCGTTCGGCCGACTCGAGAAACCGCACGCCCGCCAGGATCGAGTCCTTCATTTCCGGAGGCGGCGCGTCGGGCGCCACGAACGCCGCGCCCATGCGCCGCGCTGTGCCGCGCATCCAGCCATCGTCCGCTCGGCCGACCACCACAATCCGCTCGACCCGGCTTCGGCTCCACGCGCGCAGCAACGATTCCAGGATCGTCTCGCCTTCGCTCGGACCATCCGAAACGGTCGGACCGGGCCATGCCAACCGCAGTTTGGATCGCCCCATGCGTCGACTTCCGCCGGCGGCGGGGATGATCGCGAAGGCCCGCATCGTTCCGTCCTTGATCGGCGAGAATCCGAACGCCACGCGAAACGGTCCGTCAGTTGAAGAGGATGGGAGGCGCCGGTCCCTCGCCACCCGTCCGTTCCAGCTCGCGCCGCACCTCGCGCAGGCCGTACGCGCACATCTCGAAATGGTCGCTCAGTCGATGCAGCAGGTCGCTAGGCGGGTCCTGTTCCTCGGGAACGTCGATCGAGCTCGCGACCAGGTAGGCTCGCTTGCCGTGGACGAGGTAGTCCGCGAACTGGTCGCCGCCGACCGTTCCGCGCTGCTGGCGCAGGGCCTCGGGATAGAGGCCGGCCCAGAACAGCGTGTAGTCGCCGATATGGCGGTGGACCTCGCGCCGCGCCTCGCCGACCCGCTCGCGGGCTTCGTCGAGCATCGTGCGGACGTCGGTGACGCGGCGCCCGGTGAGCGTGCGGATCCGCTCGAGCGCGTCCTGACGCACGAAACGAAGCAGGAGATTGCTCAGGTAATCGATAAGCGGCGGATCGACGACGCCGAGCTGGGCGTGGAACGTGTTCTCCGCGACTCCGCTCAATAGCCGCCTCAGCGTACTGCTGGGATCTTTGGAATACATGCTCCAATCCTCCGGCAATGACACGCGTACTATCAACTGTAGTTCGCGCGGCGAGAAACCGTCAAGTCGAATAGCGGCCGAAGGGGGAGCCTCGGGCGCATGAAGGGCACGGCGAGCGGAACCACGCGCTTCGATTGGGTCGCGTTCGCGTTCGACGGTCCGACTCCGTTCGCGCCCCGAGGCGGCGCGCACGATGCTTTGCCCGCGCAGGGCCGCTTGCGTCGGCGGTCCGTTGCGGGCCGGTTGGCCTGGCCCTACAATGCGTCCCGTTCCCAAGGCCGAATGGCCGACGATGACGTACCGCGAGGCCGCCATGATTCATGTGATCGCCAAAGTGCAATTGCGGGCCGGACGCCGATCGGCGTTCCTGGACGTGTTCCGGGAATTGGTTCCGGAAGTCCGCGCCGAGTCGGGCTGCATCGAGTATGGTCCGGCGATCGACGTCGCGACGGGCATTTCCGGTCAGATTCCGAACCGTGACGACGTGGTTCTCGTCATCGAGAAATGGCGCGATCTGGCGGCGCTCCGCGATCACCTGAACGCTCCGCACATGCTCGCCTATCGAGAGCGGATGAAGGAGCTGGACCATGTCGAGTCGGTCGCGTTGGAGATTCTCGAACCCGCGTCGCCTTGATCGAGCCCCATGCGCGCCTTATTGAGTGATCTGCGGAAGGCGCTCGACGGCGGGTTCCGCGCGGCTTTTTGCCGGCTGGTCGAAACACGCGGGTCCACGCCGCAGAAGGCCGGCGCGGCGATGCTCGTGTTCGCCGACGGTTCGCAGGCCGGCACGCTGGGTGGAGGGTGCGTCGAGGCGGACGTGAAGCGCCGCGCGCTGGCCGCGATCGAGTCGCGGAGCGCCGAGGTCGCGCGGTTCGACCTGGATCACGACAGCGGTTGGGACGATGGCCTGATCTGCGGCGGACGCATGCGCGTCCTCATCGTGCCGCTCGGATCGGACGAAGTCGCGGCGTACTTCCGCGCACTGATCGCGGTGGCCGAATCCGATGCGACGTTCACCGAGGGCGTCGTCATGGATGCGTCGGCCGATCGGCTTCCCGTCGCCGGTACCTATTTGTTCGACGCCGCGCGGCGACCGATCGCGAGCATGCTGGCGGAGGGTCGAGCGGCGCCCGATTGGCTCGAGCTCGAATTACCCTCGGTCGACTCGAGTCGCCGGCCGCGCGCCGTGCGCGGCGTGGCCTTGATTCCCCACCAACCCCGGTCCCGGCTCGTCATCGTCGGCGGAGGGCACGTCGGGCAGGCCGTCGGTGAGCTCGCCGCACGGCTCGATTTCGACGTGTGGGTCGTGGAGGACCGGGCGGACATGGTGACTGAGGCCCGGTTTCCGGACGCGTCGCGCCGCGTCGTCGGGCCGATGGCCGACGTGCTCGCCGAACTCGACGTCAACGCCCAGACCTATTGCGTCATCGTGACGCGGGGGCACCAGCACGATACCGAAGCCCTCTACCACCTGGTCGATCGGGGCGCGCGCTATGTCGGCATGATCGGCAGCCGCCGCAAGATCCGACTCATCTTCCGGGAACTGCTCGACGCGGGCATCGCCCGCGCCGACCTTGATCGGGTCCACGCGCCGCTCGGAATCGACATCGGGTCGCAGACCGTGCCGGAAATCGCCGTCAGTATCTGCGCCGAGCTGGTCTCGTATCGGAACCGCGACGGCGTGGTTCCGGGACGTCCGGAACGCACGGAAACCGACGCTCGGCGTCAGTCCGAATGACGGCCCGACGCATGGCCCGAACGCGACTCGGTGATCTCCATCGCCTTGAGCAGGCCGCGGGCCTTATTGAGCGTTTCCTGGTACTCGCTCGAGGGTCGGCTGTCGGCGACGATGCCGGCCCCCGCCTGGATATACGCGGTTCCGCCCGCGACGACGACCGTGCGCAGCGCGATGCACGTGTCCATGTTGCCGCGGTAGTCGATATAGCCCACGGCACCGGCGTACGGACCGCGTCGGTGCGGCTCGAGCTCGTCGATGATCTGCATCGCGCGGACCTTGGGCGCGCCGGAAACCGTGCCGGCGGGAAGGCACGCGCGGAGCGCGTCGAACGGAGTTCGCGATTGGGCGAGCCGGCCCGTCACGTTCGACGTGATGTGCATGACGTGGCTGTAGCGCTCGATCACCATGATGTCGCTCAGCTCGACCGAGCCGTATTCGGCGACGCGGCCCACGTCGTTGCGCCCGAGATCGACGAGCATGACGTGTTCGGCCCGCTCCTTGGGGTCGGCGAGCAGTTCATCGGCGAGCCGTTGGTCGTCGTCCGGCGTCGCGCCGCGCGGTCGGGTTCCCGCGAGAGGCCGAACGGTAACTCGGCCGTCGACCACGCGGCACAGGATCTCGGGAGAGCTTCCCACAAGCGTACAGTCGCGGGTGCGCAGGAAGAACATGAACGGGCTGGGGTTCACAACGCGAAGCGTGCGGTACAACTCGAACGGATCGGCCGTCAGGTCGACGGCCAACCGCTGGCTCAACACGACTTGGAAAATATCGCCCGCCCGGATGTACTCGACGCAGCGTTCCACCGCTTTCTCGAAATCGGTCCGCTCGAAATTCGACGTGTAGGCGATGCGGGGCGGTCCCTCGACGGCGATATCGGCGGGCGCGAGCCCGTCGTGGCGCGCGGCGAGCCGTTCCGCGATCCGATCGACGCGCCCGCATGCCGCGTCGTAGGCCGACCGGGCCGAGTCGGCGTCGCCGACGTGGGCCAACGCGATCACGAACATGGTCTTCTGGACGTTGTCGAAGACGACAAGCTGATCGAAGAACCCAAACGACAGGTCGGGTAGGCGGCGATCATCGAGCGGGGGGTGGGGGAGCCGTTCGCTGTAGCGCGCGACGTCGTACCCCGCGTACCCGATGGCCCCCCCCGTGAACGGCGGCAAATCGGCGATCGACGCGGCGCGCACGCGTTCCACGCGGTCCTGCAGCTCACGCAGCGGATCCGCGCAAGACTCCGTACGCGTTCCGCTCGCGTCCCGGATCGTGAGCGACTCGCCGGACGCCGACAATTGCAGGTGGGGATCGGTCGCCACGATGCTGTAGCGCCCGACCTTCTCGCCGCCGATCACGCTTTCAAACAGGCACGCCGGTCCGCCCGTATCCAGATTGTGGAACGCGGAAACCGGCGTCAGTGCGTCGCTGACCAGGCGGCGGTACACGGGGACCGCCGAATGCGTTTGGGCGAGCCGCGCGAACGCATCGAAATCGGGGTAGTGGGCCATGCGGGTGCCGCGCTGGACGTGGGACCGTTCGCCAAGGGGGAATCGCCGCGGCGCGTTCCGGAGCGCCGTTCGCGGAAGCTTAGCAGCAGGCCGATCGCCCGACAATGGTCGGCGGGCGATGGTCGGCCGGCCCAGTCTTATCGCGCGGCGGCGCCGCCGTTCTTGACAGGTTTCTCCCCCTTGTTAGAATCCACTGCGAATCGGCGAGTGTCTTGTAAGTGTTTTGATTGCAACATGTTATATGGACGGCCCGCCGCCCGTTCAGCGCGTCCCGGAGGAACGGCTCGCGATGAAGTGCCAGAAATGCGAAAAGCCCGCGACGTTCCACATCACCGAACTGACCGATCCGGCCGGCCCGCTCGAACTGCACCTTTGCGAGGACTGCGCCAAAACCTACCTGACGCAAGGCGCGGTCGAGGAACCCGGTCCGGCCATGATCGGCGGCGCGCTCGGCAAACAGGTGCAGGTGGGACAGACCGCCGAGGAACTCGCCCGGCTCGACCAAAAGGTCTGCCCCGTCTGCGGGATTTCATACTACGAATTCCGCCAAGCCGGTCGGCTCGGCTGCCCGCACGACTATATCTGCTTCGAACCGGAACTCGAACCGCTCATCGTCAGCATCCACGGGCAATCGAAGCATTCGGGCAAGGTGCCTCGACGCGGAGCCGCGCGGACCGACCGACAAACCGACCTGATCCGCCTGCGCCGTGAAATGAAGGAAGCCGTGGAACGCGAGGAGTACGAGAAGGCGAGCCAACTGCGCGATCAGATTCGCAACATCGAAACGGAATACTGAGAATACGGAATACTGAGAATTCTGAACGGCATTCGGACGGAACACCCTCTTCGGGGAATCGTGGTTGTGAAGCTTGAAGAGCTGGCGGGTCAATGCGGCGAGTGGCTGCGGGGGACGGGCCCCGAGTCCGACATCGTGATCAGCAGCCGGTTCCGACTCGCCAGGAACCTCGCCCAGTTTCCGTTCATCCGTCGATGTGGTGAACAGGATCGGTCGGCGATCGAGCGGACCATCTGCGACCGTGTGGGGGCCGTCGAGGAATGGAGCAAGCTGGCGTACGTCGACGTCGCGCGGCTGCCTCCAGTCGACCGGCAGTTCCTCGTCGAGCGTCAGTTGATCAGTCGCGAGCTGTCGGAGGGCGAGGGGCCGCGCGGCGTGGCCATCGATCCGCAAGAGAAGTTCAGCGTGATGATCAACGAGGAGGACCACCTGCGGATCCAGGTCATGCACAGCGGGCTCGACCTGCAAAACGCCTGGGACCAGATCAACCGGATCGACGACATGATCGATGAACGCGTGACCTACGCGTTCCACGAACGGCTCGGCTACCTGACGGCCTGTCCCACGAACGTGGGCACGGGGCTCCGCGTGAGCGTCATGTTGCACCTTCCCGCGCTCGTCATGACCCAGCAGATCGAGCGGGTTTTTCGCAGTCTCCAAAAAATCAACCTCGCGGTCCGGGGCCTCTACGGCGAAGGATCGCAACCGCGAGGCGACTTTTATCAGATCAGCAATCAGATCACGCTGGGACGCAGCGAGTCGCAGTTGATCGAACAGGTCGGCAAGGTCGTTCCGATGCTCATCGAATACGAACGCCGCGCGCGGGAATTCCTCGTCCGGGACAACCAGAAGGACCTGCACGACAAGGTCAGCCGGGCCTACGGCATCCTCTGCACGGCGCAGACGATCAGCAGCGCGGAGACGATGGACCTGTTGTCGAGCGTGCGGATGGGCGTGAATCTCGGGTTGATCGAGGACATCGAAATTCCGACGATCAACAGGCTGTTCATCCATACACAGCCGGCCCATCTGCAGAAGCTGCGTGGCGGCGAGCTCGACACGGCCGACCGCAACATCGAGCGGGCGCAGTACCTGCAGCGCCATTTGCGCAAGGGCAATCGCGGCGGCGCTCAGCAGAAGAACTGACGCCGCCCTTTCGACGGCGGACGCCCGCGCGCCGTCCGTTTCGGAACTCGCGAGGAACTTCGATTCATGGATATGGCCGGATTCCGGCGTCAGATGCCGGTCACCCGCCGCTGGACCTATCTGGACCACGCGGCCGTCTCCCCCCTCCCCGCTCCGACTCGAGCGGCCATGGACGCGATGCTCGCCGATTTCTCCGAACAGGGCGATGTCGGTTGGTCCGGATGGGCCGAACGCGTCGAGGCCGTTCGCAGGTCGGCCGCCGCGCTGATCGGCTCGACGCCCGAGGAACTGGCGTTCGTGCCGAACACGACGATGGGAATCTCGTTCGTCGCGGAAGGGTTCCCGTTCCGCGCGGGCGACAACGTCGTGACGCTCGCCAACGAATTCCCATCGAACGCCTATCCGTGGATGCATCTCGCCGATCGAGGGGTCGAGACGCGGCGGGTGCCCGTGGACGAAACGGGCGTGGATCTCGGCAAGGTATCCGAGTTGTGCGATGGGCGGACGCGGCTGATCGCCGTCAGTTGGGTCGGTTACGCGACGGGCTTTCGGATCGACCTCGATCGGATGGCCGCGTTCGCCCACGAGCGCGGCGCGCGGTTGTTCGTCGACGCCATCCAGGGGCTCGGCCTCTTTCCGATCGATGTCTCGCGCACGCCGATCGATTACCTCGCCGCCGACGGACACAAATGGATGCTCGGCCCCGAGGGCGCCGGCCTGCTCTATGTGCGTCGCGAACGGCTCGACGAACTGCGGCCGCTGGGCCTGGGCTGGCACAGCGTGGTCCATTCCCACGACTTCTCGCGGATCGAGCTGAACATTCGACCCGACGCCGCCCGGTACGAGGGCGGCACCTGGAACATGGTCGGCATCCTGGGGCTCGGCGCCAGCCTCGATTTGCTCGCGTCGTTCGGCCTTTCCCCGGATCGGTCGCCGCTCGCCGACACCGTCCTCGCATGGACCGACCGCGCGTCCGCCTGGATCGGGGAGCGGGGCGGGGTCGTGCTCAGCGACCGCCGGCCCGCGCATCGGTCGGGCATCGTGTCGTTCCAGTGGCCGGGGGAGCGACCCGAGGCGGTCCGCAAGATGCTTCTCGAGGCCGGAGTCGTGTCGAGTTGCCGGGGGGGAAGGCTGCGCATCAGCCCCCATGCGTACTGCGACGACGACGATCTGGCGCGATTCGCGGGAGCGCTCGGGAACCGCGAGGGAACCTGACGACGTCGGGCCCGATCCGACGCTCGACACACCACCCAAAGTTCGCATTTTGGCGGGGTGACAGGCGAACCGCGCCAATTATAATGGGGAACCGTGGGGACGAGGCGAGGGACGACTTGATAGAGCACCGTGAGGTACGCAGCGCATGCCGAGAGTGTTGTGCCTGGCGGGGATAGTGGTGTCGATCCTCGTCTTCATTATCTTCGTACTGCACTTGGTGGTCCAGTTTTCCTTCGCCCCAAGCACCACATCGAGTCTGATGATGGACATCGTCTTCATCATCTGCTCGCTCGGACTGGGGTTCCTGAGCTGGACGACGTTTCGCGAACAGGATTGACCCGGCGATTCCATGGCCGATCCGCGTGTTGCCGTCTACACCGGTTCATTCGATCCGGTGTCCTTGGGGCACATGAGTGTGATCGAGCGGAGTCGGCGGTTTGTCGACCGGCTCATCGTCGGTATCGGCGTGAACGTCGAAAAGGCCTCCTTGTTCACGCTCGACGAACGCGTCGGCATGCTGCGCCGGCTCACCACCCGGTTCGACAACGTCGAGGTCGCGACGTTCTCCGGTCTCGCCGTCGACTTCGTGCGGGAATGCGGAGCGAGGCTGATGATCCGCGGAGTCCGTCCGCTCACCGACTTCGCCGGCGAGTTCACCATGATGATGGCGAACCGTCAGCTCGCCCCCGACATCGAGACGGCCTTCCTGATGGCGGATGAGCAATTCGCGCACGTATCGAGTTCGCTGATCAAGCAGATCGCGCCGCTCGCGACGGACGCCATGCTGGCTGGCTTCGTTCCGATCGAGATCGTGCCCGATCTGCGCGCCAAGATCCCTCGGCGAACCCCGTGAATCGCGAATCCGAGATGGACAAGCGACCCGTCCCCCGGCGACAATGGCGGGCGCCGCGGATCGGAACGCGGAATGGACACGGAACGGTGCGGGGCGAGTTGGGACACGAAACGGGATGTGCGAGACCATGAATTCGGCGATCGAAGCGCGGTTGGCGAGGCGCCGGGCGCTTCAGGCGATGGCGGGCGCGTGCCTGGGCGGTTGGTGCGCCGCCGGCGCCCCGCGGGGTCAAAGGGCGCTCGGCCGTTCGTTCGCCCCCCGCGAATCCAAATGGGACGCGCCGATCCGAGCCGGCTTGGATTGGGTCGCCAAAAGCCAATCGTCGCTCGGCCACTGGACGGCGTCGAACTATCCGACCGCCATGACGGCCCTCGCCGGTACGGCATTGGTCGCGTCCGGATCGACGGCCACCCAAGGCCCCTATTCCAAGCAGATCCAACGCGCCGTCAACTACCTCATCGGCAAGTCCCGCGGGAACGGCCTGATCGGCGACCCGCTCACCGACAACCGGTACACCTACGGACACGGGTTTTCGATGCTCTTCCTGTCGCAGGTGCTCGGCGAGGAGGAGGACTCGGAGCGTCGTGAGGAACTGATCAGCGTCCTCAAGAAGGCGACCGATTTCAGCGGCAAGGCGCAAACCCAATCGGGAGGCTGGGGGTATGTGAGCGCGGCCGACGGCAACAACTTCGATGAAGGCTCGACGACGATCACGCAGGTCCAAGGACTGCGGGGATGCCGGAACGCGGGAATCCCCGTTCCGACGGAAGTGATCGAGAACGCGAAGCAGTACATCTATCAGTGCAAGAACGCGGACGGAGGCATTTCCTATAGTTCGCGGAACCGAGGAAATTCGCGGCCCGCGATCACGGCGGCCGCGCTCGCCGCCCTCTACAACGCCGGCGACTACGACAGCACGCACGTGCCCGACATGCTGAAGTACTGCAAGCAGCACCTCCACCGCATCACGGGCGGCCAGGAAGCGTTCGGCCATTGGCATTACACGTACCTGTACTACGCTCAAGTCGTGTACCGGCAGGGCCAGGACGAGTGGACGCCGTTCCGCGACGCCCTGTACGAACGGATCGTCAAGGACCAAACCCCCGCCGGAAATTGGACCGGCAATATCGGGGACATCTACGTGACCGCGTGCAACCTGATCATGTTGCAGCTCGATAGGGCCTTCCTGCCGATCTTCCAGCGATAGTTCCCAATCACCCAACCGGTTGATCCGGCGAGGGCTTGGATTTCTTGGGATTTTTCGGGATTTCTTAGTATTTCAAGGGGTAAACCATGGTCCAGGAATCGGTCGTCGCCGCGCGTCCTCCCGTCGTGCGCGTCGGACGCCTCTCCGCGATCGCCGTCGGTCTTGTACTGATCGCGGGAGCCGTTGCGTGGTATTGGGGGCTCTTGCCGGGATTCGTTCCGAATCCGCGCGACAACGCGATCATGATGATTGTCCCGTATCGCGATCACGGCACGTGGGTCTTTGACGACAGCGCCGCCGGCCTTGTCAAGGAACCGTTCGTGGCGGGAGTCCCGGAGATGATCGACGTCCTCGTCAAGGAGATTCCGAACGCGGACCAGGGATTCCGTCTGCTGTTCAGCGCGAGGCCATTTCCCGGATACCAGAAGGAACTCACTTGGCTTCGCGGCGACTCGGGGGGAAACTACTACGCGCTCGAGGATCCTCCCATGGAGGGCTGGATCTGTCCGGCCATGTTCAAATACTACTCGAAGGCGCCGAAGGCTCTGTACGTCAAGGCCGAGCCCATCCGCGGCCGTTGACCGTTGCACAAAGCGAGTCCCCCTGATGGCTGATTTCCCATCCGTGATCGTCCGTCGTTGGTTCGCATGGTGGGCGATTCGGCAGCGCACCGTCGTTGTCCCGCGTCCCATGGCTTGCCAAGGAGCCTTGGTCTGCCTCTGCCTGCTCGGCATGGCTCGAAACCAAGGACACCGGCTCATCGAGACGATCGAACAGACGCTTGAGGCCGACGGCCAGATGGACTATGCCGCGCTGGCGGTCCGCACCGGCAAACCTTTGACGGCCGATCCGGTGATGATCGCCCGTTATCCGTCGGGTCGGTGGTTCAGCGCGGTGGCGTCGACCGGTCGCGCGGTCGAGGCGCTCCTGGAGTTCCATCAGGCCGCGGGCGACCCGTCGGCCTTGACACTCGCGAAGCGGATTGCCGAACCCCATCTGCGGCACGTGATCGATCCAACGGGCTCGACATCGATACGACGGCGGCCCAAGTGCGTTCCACGCGGACGGCCGACGCCGAACTGCGCGTCGTGTTGCGGGACGCCGCGCCGGTTCGCATCCGGATACCGGGTTGGGCTCCGCGCGATTCCGTGCGGCTTTCCATCATGGAACGGGATGCCACCCCGCGTTGGGACGGCCTGTTCCTCGTCATTCCCAAGGACGAAGTCCGGCCCGGCGCGACGATCGTTGTGCGGCACGACTTGGCCGAGACACGGGCCGTCGAGGAGATGCCGGTGAGCCGCCGCGCGTACCGACTGACGTGGCGGGGGGACGAGGTCGTCGACTGCGAGCCCAAAGTCCCGATCTACGCGGGACGGCGACAGCCGTGACCCGCGCCTTGCCGTCGGCCCGCCGTTCCGCGTGGTGGGCGACCGGACATCGCGCCTCGTCGACAGACGCCGTCATGCCAAGCCGAACACCAAACGAACGCGACGCTTGAGAATCGGAGGAAGGCGTCATGAACACGGGGATGGGGACATGGTGGACGACGGCCGGTGCCGGTTTGGTGTTTGCGGCCGCGTTGGCAGGCTGTGATCCGGGCCGACTCGAACGAGAAGCGACCTCATCGGCTTCGACCACCCAGGCGGTGCGCGGTAAGGGAGCCCAGGAAGCGACGGATGCGATCGCCGCAGGCGCGCTCAAGCTGAAAGAGTACCCGCCGCTGCCGTACCCGCCGGGCTACCAAGAGTATGTCGCCTTGCTCCGCGAGCGGTGCGGGGTCGAATATGAAGTGTGCGAGCGGCTGCCGGATGTTGATGAGGCCGCCTTGATTCGCCACGTCCGCGAATGGAATGCGGTGATGGAGGCCGAGATCGAACGCGTGTATGGAGCCGGCATCTTGGAGCGACTGCGCGAAGAGGCTCAACGTCGTCGGAGCGAGCCGACGGATCAAGGTCCCAAGGCATCCGGATAACGAGCCGTGTCCCGAGTCGAAGCGGTCAGGCCGCTTTGGGAATCCGAGCATTCCCATGCGACGATCGCCCGCACGATGCCCGCCATCGTCTGTTCGTCCGCCTCGACCGACGGCTCGAACCCGTGTTCCCGCAGCGCGGCGCTCGTGATCGGACTGATGCTCGCGAGTCTCACGCGGCAAAGCGCGTCGCCGAATAGCCGAACAAGCGACGCGGCGATCGCCGAACTGGTCACCGTGCACCAATCCAGCGTCCCCTCGCGCATCGCCTCGACCACCTCGGGTTCCGCGCTGTCGATATCCTCGCTGCGATAGGCCACGACCTGTTCGAGTTCCCGGGCGCGGGGCGCGAGACGTTCAGCCAGTACATCGCGCCCCCGACTCGCGCGCACGAGGAGCACACGGCGTCCGGCCGCGGCCGATTCCAAACCCCGCGCCAGCGCGTCGGCGTCGAACGCCTCGGGCTGTTCGTCGGCGAGGAACCCGAACCGTTCGAGTTCGCGGCGCGTTCCCGGCCCGATGACGGCGAACCGCGCCGGTCCCAAGGCGCGCCAGTCCTTGCCGATCGACCGCAGGCGTTCGAGAAAGAACCGCACGCCGTTCGCGCTCGAAAAGACGATCCAATCCCAATGCGGACCGCAAAGCAGCGCGCGGTCGACGGCCGACCAGTCCGCCGGGGCGTCGATGCGGATGGCCGGTTGAAGGACGACGTGGGCGCCGAGCTCGCGGAGCGGATCGGACAGGTCGGCCGCTTGATGGGCCGGTCGCGTGACGAGTACGCGTTTTCCGAAAAGGGGGAGAGTCTCGAACCAGGAGACGCTTCGGTTCGATACGGCCCCGCCGATGCAGGCCAAGACCGGAGGACGCAGGGCCCTCGCCCGGATCGCCTCGGGGATTTCCGCCAACGCGCACGCAACGACGGTTTGATCGGGCAGCGAACAGTGGCGCACCAGGACGCATGGCGTTTCGGCCGCGAGCCCGCCTTGCAGAAGGGCGCCGACCCATCGGTCGGCCGTGGTCACTCCCATGTATACGACCAGGGTTCCCGGGAATACGGCGAGTTGTCGGAAGTCGAGCGGGGTGGCTTCCGGATCGGTGCCGGATTGTCCGGTGACGAGCGCGGCGGCGGACGCCGACCGGCGGTGGGTGAGCGGAACGCCCGTGTACGCGGCGACGGCCGATGCGGCCGTGACTCCGGGAACAACTTCGAAAGGAATGCCCTGCTCGAAAAGCCACGCGGTTTCCTCGGCGCACCGCCCGAACACGCCGGGATCACCACCCTTGAGTCGCACGACGTGCAAACCCCGCCGCGCGGACTCGACCATCGCTCCGTGGATTTCATCCTGTGTCCACACTCGGGTCGCGCCGTGCTTGCCGAGGCAAACCCGTTCGGCGCCGGGGCGCGCGAGGCCGAGCAGGTCGGGGTTGACAAGGTAGTCGTAGAAGACGACGTCGGCGCGAGCCAGGAGTTCCGCGCCGCGCATCGTCAAGAGCCCGGGCGCGCCCGGCCCGCCTCCCACGATCGAAACCTTGCCGCACGGAACGGACGATCGAGGCGGTCGGGGATTGGGGGCGTGCGTGGCCATGATGCGCGTGGATTCGTGTTGGAACGCGGTACGCCGTGATGCACGAAACGGCCCCGCGCATCGGTATGATACCATAGCCGCGCGGGTTGATTTGCCGATCGCGGCGCGGAGGAGTATAAAGCTGAGGTAGGGCCGCGCGGCCGCCGCGGACGTCGACGCGCGCGGAATCGCCGTGTACCGGTCGAGCGGCTTCGGTAAGGCCGTGACCGGGTGTCGAGTGCGGGTGCCGGGGAATCGCAGGGCATGTCGAACGAACCTCAACCCGTCGAATCAGGCGGATCGGTTTCGGAGGAGATTCCCCCCGAACATGTCGTATCGCCCGCGCTCCGCAAACGCCTCCAGCAGTGTTTTGAACACGGCCGGAAACTGATCACCCAGGAAAAGCGGGACCACGACTACGCCAACACGATGTTCGCCGAATGCGTCGTCAAGGATCCAAACAACCTGGTCTATGTCGAGGCGTTCCTCGACAATCTGCAGCACAAATACCAACAGAACAAGCGGGGCGCGCGGTCGTTGCTCGGAGGTTCCGGCGGGCGCGGCGATTTCAGGAAAGCCGTCGCGCGCAAGGACTGGGTGGACGTCCTCCGCCGCGGCCCGGAACTCCTGCGAACGAATCCGTGGGATGTCTCCACACTCCGAGCGATGGCCCAGGCATGCGAGGCGTTTCGGTACAACGAAGTCGAACTGCGCTACTTGAAGAACGCGCTCGACGCGAATCCCCGCGACGTCGACGTGAACCGGCACTGCGCGCGGTCCCTGTCGCGCATGGGGCAATTCGATCAAGCGATCGCCTGCTGGCATCGCATCGAGGAATTGAAGCCGAACGATCCGGAACCCTCGAAACAGATCGCCGACTTGACGATTGAGAGGACCCGCGCTCGGGCCGGCTATGGACCTCCGACGAGCTCCCGGCGCGGCGCGGCGCCGAGCACGAAGAAGACGGACGACTCGGAAAAGACGAAGACCGCCGCATCCGTTCCCAAGTCGCACGGGGCGCCGAACGAACCGGCGCATCACCGAACGGCCACGTCGCCGCGCGGCGCCGCGCCGCGCGAAATCACGCTGACCCCGATCCAGCGGCTCGAACAGGCAATCGCCGAGGATGCGACGATCGTCGAGAACTACCTGGAACTCATCGATGTCTACGCCGCCGACCGACGGCTGGCCGAGGCCGAACGGGTCCTGCATCGAGCGAGATCCGCCGCGCCCGGCGACCTCGATGTCTTGCGGAAGGGCGAGGAACTCGTCCTGCTCCGAGCTCGGCATCAGCTTGAGGTCGCCTCGCAGCGCGCCGAGCGCGAGCCGACGGCCGATTCCCGCGAATTGGTCGACCGGTTCCGCGAACAGATGGCGCGCGTCGAACTGGAAGTCTACGACGCGCGCAGCCGCCGGTTTCCGAACGAAGCCGAATGGAAATTCCGCGTCGGCCAGAGCCTCAAACGACTCGGAAACCACCGGGAGGCGGCCGAGCGGTTCCAGCAAGCGCGGAGCGACGGGCGGTACGCGGCCGAAGCGACACTCGAACTGGGCGCGTGCCTGCAACACCTGAAACAGTTCGTCAAAGCCCTGCACTGCTACCAGCGATCGGCCGAAAAAGCGGCACAAGACGCCTCGGCTGACGGTACCGCACTCCACAAACTCGCCCTCTACCGCGCCGGTTCGCTCGCCGCCGCCATGCGGGAGTGGGCCACCGCCGAACGGGTTTTCAAGCAGTTGGTCGCCATCGATCCCGCCTACAAGGACGCCAAGACCCGGCTGGACAAGCTCGCGTCCATCGACGATAAAGGGTGATTCGAAAAGGGTCCGCATCCGGTGCCCGTGTCGCGCCGCGAGCCTCCCTTCACCGGAACGGGCCGCCCTGGAACCAAGTGATCCGAATACGGGACTAGCGAGATTCCATGCCAACGACGACCAGTGCCAAGAAGCGGCATCGCCAAAACCGCGTTCGCCGAACCCGGAATCGGGCCGTTCGGTCTCTCCTGAAGACGCAGGTCAAGCGGGTGCTGGCCGCCGTCGAGTCGAAGGATGTCGGCGCTTCGGAAGCCGAATTCAAGACGGCCGGCATCAAGCTCGACCGGTCCGCCGCGCGCGGCGTGTTGCACGCCAACAAGGCGGCTCGGCTCAAATCCCGCCTTCAAAAGAAGATCAAGGCGCTCAAAGGCAAATAGGTCGGCAAATAGCCGGGCGGCAAGCGGCTTGGCGGGTGACGCGTCGCCGCGCGCGTCCACGCGATGCCGGATCGCGGTGAGTCAATACAGGCCCGGCCCGGTCAGGCAGTGGGTGCCGACCCGCCCATCCCCGATCCGAAACATGCTCGGATACCTCTCCTCCCAGCCGCGATTGCCCGCCGGGCAATATTGCCTTCCATTGCCCTCGATCGCCCTGATCGTGGGGAGCCTCGCCGCGAGGCTCGCGGAATGCAGGAACGATGGGCCGACGCACGTCAGGTCCTGAACACAAAGAAACATGCCGAACTTCTGGGCCGCGGCGCCCATGAGAAGGGCCTCGGCGTGGCCCTTGCACGCCTTGAGCGCCACACCCGAGTAGCCTTGCTCGCGGGCCAGCAGCAGGGATTCGTAATCGACAAGCGATTCATCGATCACGACCGGCTTGAGCTTCGCGGCCCGGTGCATGCGATTTTCGCGATGGGCCCGCAAATCCCGGTGCGTCGGCTGTTCGAGGTACTGCGTGCGCCGGTACGCGTCCGGCGATTCGGATTCGAGCCGAACGAGGAACTCCAGGACATAGTCGACATTCGCGCACCGCTCGTTGAAATCCAACGAGTAACACCACGGCGCCGTGCCGTGCCGCGCATGCGTCTCGCTCGCCACACGCTCGACACGCGAAACCCGCGCGAGATCCCATTCCAGATCGTCGCCGGCGAGCTTGATCTTGAGATGCGTGAGACCGTTGAACACGATCCACTCGGCAAGCGTCTCGGGCAGTCCGTCGCCGACCGGCCGTTCCGCGTCGCACACGTCGAGCGGATCGAGGGCTCCGACCAGATGGTAGAGAGGCATCGACGGTTTGGGGTCGACGAGCGTGTAGCGATCAAGGTGTTCGCCGCGGAACGAGTCGTCAAGGTAACGGCCCAGATCGGCGCTCCAATGATCGGGGCCGAGCAGCCGGTAGCTGTTGACGCCGAGCGTCTTGCCATGCGCGTCGTGGATCGCCGCCTCGATCGGACTCGCCGCGACCAGTTGAGCCAGCTTGGGCATCGATTCCGGCGCTTGCGCCTCGGTGACGGCGCGTTCGGCCAGCGCATCGTAGGATGAGGCCATCGCGTGCGTGATCTCGATCGGATGGTCGAACTCGGCGCGTTCGGACACTCCGGTCGCGACCGCGTCGGCCATCGCCAGCATGGCTCGCAGCGTCTGCTCGCCCGTGCACCGCGCGCTCGGCCATGCCCACGCATTGCCCATCGGCATCGACCCGAGTCCCGAGCCGCGCCGCCCGTCGCGGGTCTCGACTTCCGCACACGCCTCGACGATGACCGCGTCGGTCACGACCCGTCCGCCGAACTTGATCGGCGTCCGGTAGCCGATCCTCTCCGTTCGGGTCGATATCGAACGAACACGAATATCGGAATCGCGCATGGTCGCCACTCAAGGGAACAAACGTCGATTCGCCGAACAAGGCCCTCGCGAGGCCGTCCGCGAATGGACGAACGACTGGCGCCGTTCAGACCAGGCCCTTTCGGACCGACCAGACGGCCGCCTGCGTACGATCGGAAACGCCGACCTTCCGCAGGATGTGCTGGACGTGCTCCTTCACCGTCTCGTAACTGATATGGAGCGCGATGGCGATCTCCTTGTTGGTCAGACCGTTCGCGAGCTGCTTAAGCACCTCGCTCTCGCGCTGCGTCAACGGAACCTCGACGTCGCTCGCCAACCGAGGCGTCGCCAGCGCGCCGGTCACACGCCGCAGTTCGTCCCGCGTCCACACGTCCTCGCCCGCGAGGGCCCGCCGCAGGACGGTGAGCAGCACGTCGCGCGGCATGTCTTTCAGCAGGTAACCCGCCGCGCCGAGCGCCACGGCCCGCGCCACGTATGTCGGATTGTCGTAGGCGGAGTAGATCACCACGGGGATTTCGGGATAGTCCAGCTTCATGTGGCCGAGCGTCTTCAGCCCGTCCCCGTCGGGTAGACGGATATCGAGCAGCACCAGATCGGGCCGGAGCTGCTTGATCCTGCCCATCGCCTCCTCACCCGTCGATGCCTCGCCCATCACGCGGAATTCCGTGCCGGTGAACAAGGCATTCAACCCGCACCGGACCACTTCATGATCGTCCGCGACCAACACCCGCACTTCTTTGATTGTCATGCTCCCACCGGCTCCCGCTGCTCCACTCACGCTCAACGCATCCGAATCGCGGGCCCCCTCGCCTCACGTCCGCTCCGTCGCGCGCTTCCCCGAATTCCCCGAAAACGCCCATCGCCGGTCCATCCCGCGACCCAAACACGCCTCCGGACATGCCCTGCCACGGAGTGCATCAGTTATCCCACGATAGCGGGCCCTTGGGAATCGTCCCATCCGGGGGATGGCCGCTAGGCCATTGGAGTGGGGTCGCCGGATGAGGTGGATTGCCGAGCCGGGTGGGCGTGGATAGGTTGTCGAGCGCGCCGGGTCAGGCCGTGTCGGAAGCGGACCGGTGTGACGGCCGTGCCGCGCGCGGGTTCCTCCACGCTCTGGCGAGCGTGGCTACGAACGTCCACGCCACGAGCGAACGAATGAATGGGAGGGACCGGGGGATGCGTCTCGGGCTTTTTTCGGTGAGTTACGCGGGCTATTGGGGGCAGGAGCGGCTTCCGGTCGAGGCGTTCATCGCGCGTGCCGCTTTGCTGGGATATGAATCGGTGATGCTGGCCGGGAAGCGGCCCCACCTTTCGCCGCTCGACGCCGACGACCGCGCGTTGGATCGGGTTCGCGGCGTGCTTGGCGAATCGGGTGTGGCGTGCGCCGCGATCGCGGCGTATACCGACCTATCGCCGAGTTCGGCGGCGGAGGTGCCGACGCTCGAGATGCAAATCGCCTATGTCGACGCGCTCGCGCGGATCGCCCAAACGCTCGGCGCGTCGATCGTGCGCGTCTTCACGGCGTACGAATCGGAGGGCCATGCGCCGCACGCGCAGTGGCGATTGGTCGTCGATGTCTTGCGGGAGATGAGCGATCGGGTCGCCGAGCGTGGGATCGTGCTCGCCGTGCAGAACCACCACGACATCGCGCTCGACGCAAACGCCGCGCTCGAATTGCTCCACGACGTCGATCGCCCGAATTGCCGGCTCGCCTTCGACGCCTGGTCCCCTGCCCTTCGCGGAGAACCGCTTTATGAAACGGCCGTCCGCATGGCGCCGCATACGGTCATGACGACGAACGCGGACTATGTTCGATTCGCCCGGTATCGGTATCAGCCGGCGATGGTGAATTACGAACGGGCGGCGCCGGACCTTGTGCGGGCCGTTCGATTCGGTGACGGCTTCATCGACTATCCCGCCTTCTTTCGAGGCCTGCGCGACGGCGGATTCAATGGGCTCGCCAATTACGAAATGTGTTCCCCCTTGCGTGGCGGCGGTTCCATCGGGAATCTGGACGCGCACGCGCGGCACTACGTCGATTGGATGCGGGGCCACGTCGGCCCTCGCGCGGAATCCGAGTCGCCTTAGATCGTGCTTTCTCACTCTCCTTGGAAAGGGCCGCCCATGTTCCGACCGATGGCCTTGCTGGTCGGGTCGATCGCCGTCTTGTGGGTTCTCCGCGCGAGTTCAACCGTATGGGCCGACGATCCGGTGCGCGTGACGCTCGTCGCGGGAGCCTGGTTGGAAGGCGAAGGCGGGCTCAAGGCAACGGCCCCGGATTCGTCCGCGCTCGCGCTCGCGCTCGCGCTCGCGCTCAAAAACCCGTTCGGCGTCGATTTCGGCCCGGACGGATCGATGTGGATCGTGGAGCTGGCGGGTGGGCGCGTCCACCGGCTCGGTTCGGACGGCGTCGCGAGAACGGTCGCCGGAGCGCTGGGTGTCGCCGCCTACGCGGGGGATGGCGGTCCGGCCGAGTCGGCTCGCTTCAACGGCATGCACAATGTCGCCGTCTCGAAGGAGGGAGTCGTGTATGTCGCCGACACGTGGAACCACCGCGTGCGGCGCATCGAGGCGGACCGTATCACGACGCTCGCGGGAACGGGTAGGGCCGGATACCGCGGCGATGGCGGACCCGGGCGCGAGGCCGAATTCAATTACGTCATGTGCGTGACGCTCAGCGCCGATGAACGGACGCTGTTCATCGCCGATCTGAACAACCGGCGCATCCGCGCGCTCGATCTGTCGAGCGGAATCGTGCGGCTTGTCGCGGGCAATGGAGAAAAGGGAGTTCCGACCGACGGCGCGAAAGCGGCGGAACATCCGCTCGTCGATCCGAGAGCCTGCGCGCCGGACGCCGAGGGACGCGTGTATATCCTCGAACGAACGGGCCACGCGCTCCGCGTCGTGGACTCGGACGGCGTGATCCGTACGGTGGCGGGCACGGGGAAACCCGGTAGGCAGGACGGGCCCGGGTCATCGGCCCAACTGAACGGACCCAAACACCTGGCGCTCGACCCGCTCCAGCGGGTCTACATCGCCGACGAGGCCAACAACCTGATTCGCCGCTACGATCCGCGATCCGGCGCCGTCACGACCGTGCTCGGCGACGGCACCACTCGGCCCGCCGTGCGTCTGAAACAACCGCACGGCGTGTGCGTCGAGCGGGGCGCGTTGTACGTCGTCGACTCGGGGAACGACCGGATCCTGCGGATCGATGGACTGGTCGATACGCCATGAACCACGGGAATCGCCGCATCGCGTGGATTCCGGGGCGGGCTGATGGCCGAGCGATCAGCGCCATTCAATTGGCACGAGATTTGTTCCATGTCGCACGGGCCGGTCGAGGAGTCGCGCACGCCCGGTTTCGCCCGATTCCTCGGCGTTCCTGCCCAATCATCGGGCAGGTCGCGGGTTCGACGTCTCGCGTGCGATAACCGAATCGGCCGGGACGCGGGGAACGGGGTTTTGACGAGGCGTACGTTCGAGGTCGCTTGAAAATGCGGCAAGACTCCCTAGACTCACGGACTCGTGCCCGCGCGAGTCGAAGCGTTGGATTGAGTCGAACGGTCGATCGCATTTCCCGCGCGAGGATGTTGTTGCCGGTCGGTCGCGGCCGTTGGCTCCGCGCGGCGTGCCGCCTCGATCCGACGGGGCGGCCATCCACGGGTCCGGGTTTGACGTCGTTTCTCCCGTAGAAGAAGGAAATCGCCCAGTGTCGTCAGCAACGAAGGTCAAGTTGGAATATGTGTGGCTGGATGGGTACACACCCGAGCCCAATCTGCGCAGCAAGACGAAGGTCGTCGATCGGGCTCCCGCGTCGCCCGCCGAATGCCCGGTGTGGGGTTTCGACGGCAGTTCGACGCAGCAGGCCGAGGGCCACGATTCGGACTGCATCCTGAAGCCGGTCGCCCTCTATCCCGACAGCACGCGCAAGAACGCGTTCCTCGTCCTGAACGAGGTGATGCTTCCGAACGGCTCGCCGCATCCTTCCAATTTCCGCGCGATGTTCGAGGACGACGCCGACCTGTGGCTCGGGTTCGAGCAAGAGTATTTCTTCTTCCGGGACGGCCGGCCGCTCGGATTCCCCGAAACCGGGTATCCCGGACCGCAGGGGCCCTACTACACGGGCGTCGGCTACAAGAACGTGGGGTGCATCGCGCGGAGCCTGACCGAGGAACACATCGATATCACGCTCGACGCCGGCATCAACCTCGAGGGGATCAACGCCGAGGTCGCGAAGGGCCAGTGGGAATTCCAGATCTTCGGCCGAGGCGCGAAGAAAGCCTGCGACGACATGTGGATGGCCCGCTACCTGATGATGCGGCTCTGCGAGAAGCACGCGGTCGACATCGAATGGCATTGCAAGCCGATCCGGGGCGATTGGAACGGCTCGGGCATGCACTCCAATTTTTCGACGAAGTTCCTGCGCGAGCAGGGAGGCAAGGACTATTTTGAGAAACTGATGGCGGCGATGGACAAGTACAAGGACGAGCACATCGCCGCGTACGGCCCGGACAACCACCTGCGTTTGACGGGCCTTCACGAGACGCAGTCGATCGACAAGTTCAACTACGGAGTCGCGAATCGCGGCGCTTCGGTCCGCATTCCGCATTCGTTCGTGGCGAACAACGCGTATCGGGGATACCTCGAGGATCGCCGGCCGAATTCGCAGGCCGATCCCTACAAGATCGTCGCGCGACTCCTCAAGACGATCCGCTCGATCGCCTGACGGGCCCATTTCCGCCCCGATTGCCGATCGCGGCGTGCATGTTACATTCGTTCCGCGCCGTCGTCGTCGACAGCGGCCGGATCCCGCCGGTCCGGACGCCTCGACGCCGATGCCGCGGGAGAATGCCATGCGCGAAGAGAAGAACACGGGACGCGCTCTCGTGAGGATCGGATACGACGGAAGCGTCCACAAGTTCTTCCGCGCCGCCAACGCGCGGGACCGTTTTGAGAACGAGATGCGGGTCCTGCTCTACCTCGAAGAGCGGGGTTGCGACTTCGTTCCTCGCGTGATCGGCTTCGACCGCGACAAGCTCGAACTGGTCACCACCAATTGCGGCGCGCGGGTGCAGCAATTGGGCGAGGAGCGGATGGCCGAGCTGTTCGGCGAGCTCGAACGATTCGGCGTCCGGCACGACGATCCGTTCCTGCGCAACGTGACGTATCGCCCTTCCGACGGCCGATTCTGCGTCATCGACTTTGAATTCGCGACGATCCTCGACGACCCCCGCGAGGTCGAGTCGAAGCTGGCGGCCGTAGCGGGCCGGAACGCCGACGCCGCATGGCCCATCGGCATTCCGCCCGCGTCGATCCGATGGTCGGGCATCACCGATCGCGGCCGATTCCGCGCGAACAACGAGGACATCTTCCTTGCGATCGCGTTCAACACGCGCGACTTCCACCATCTCGGGAAAACGGGCGAACGCTCGGCCGACGGTCTGGATTTCGTCTTCGCGGTGAGCGACGGCATGGGCGGCGAGCGATCGGGCGAGTTCGCCAGCCGGTTCACGGCCGACAACATCGTGAAGCTCTTGCCGCGGCGGTTCCAGGTCCCACCCGAGCATCAGCGCGCGGCGATCCAGGATTGCCTGCGGAATCTGTTTCAGGCGACGCATCGGCAATTGACGAACCTGAGCCGCAGCGATGCCGAAGGTCGGAACATGGGCGCGACGCTCAGCGTGCTCTGGTGCGTCGGGGCTCGGGCCCATTTCGGCCACATCGGCGACACGCGGATCTACCACCTGCCCCGTGCCGGCGGCATGCGGCAGCTCACCGAGGACCACACGCATGTCGGATGGCTGCGCCGCCGCGGTGAGCTCAACGAACGCGAGGCGCGGAACCACCCGCGCAAGAACGTCCTGTCGCAGGCGCTCGGAGCCGGGAACCGATTCGTGAGGCCCCAGTTCGGCGATGTGCCGTGCGAAGCGGGCGATCGGTTCCTGCTCTGCTCGGACGGCGTCGTCGAGGGCCTTTGGGACCGCGCGCTCGAAGAACTGCTGCGCGAGCCGCCCGGCGCGTCGGTCGCGACTCCGCCCGCGTGTCGGATCGTCGAGTCCGCGGTCGCCGAGTCAGGTCGCGACAACGCGACCGCCGTTGTCGTCGAAGTCCTCGGATCGGCGGCCATTTCGGAGGCGCTACCGACCGGGCTCGAACAACTCGGATAACGCAATGACCAGGCCAGGCAGGACGTCCCGACCGTCCAGGGATTGCTCGACGGTGATCACCAGAACCCGTTCGACGGCCGTATAGACATGAACCTCGCGCGGCTCGGGATAAACGTACCATACCAGCCGAACGCCCGCCTGGAAGTACTCGCGCAACTTTCGCTCCATCTCCTCCCGCGTGTTCCCACGGCTGATGATTTCGACCGCGAGGTCCGGAACAAGGTCGGCAATCGCCTGGTTGGGGATGCGTCGATCAGGCAGGCGAGCCCAGGAGATGAACGAGATATCCGGGATTCGCACCAGACCAGGCGCGAGGCGGACCATGCCATCGGCTCCCAGGACCATTCCCAAATCGTGCTCAACGATGAAGTTCGCCAACAGCCGCGCGATCGCCATCGCCAAATACGATTCGTACGTGCCCACGGTCTTTTCCAGCAACGCGCCATCCACCAATTCGTACAAGCGGTTTTCGCGATCGTGTATCCGAACCACATCGTCTTCCGTCGCGGTGCCGGGAGCCGGGTCGCTGCGTACCCGCGCAATGGGAATCGCTCCGAACCGGTGCACCAGATCGGCCGCCGTCCACGACGTTGTGTCGGACTGCGCCACTTCGGACATCGTTCACCTCGTTCACGACACCATCGGCCATTGGAGTGGCGGTTCGTTCCCCGTCGCTCAGCGGCCTTGGCGGGCGGTGCGGCAGGGTGAAGAGCCGTCGGGTGCAACACCCTTATCCGGACAATCGGCTGGATTTTCGCACGCCTTCGGCGGCGAAGTCAAGGCGAAGTGGAGGCCGATCAAGGCCGCCCGAACGGTGGCCGCCCGAACGGTGGCCGCCTGGACGGTGGCCGCCTGGACGGTGGCCGCCTGGACGGTCGTCGTACCTGTCGCTTGACTTCCCGTTCGCGACGCGCGACAAGTCCAAACGTCCCACGGCCTGGCGCGCGGGGTCTTGCCGCGCTTGCGGGTGGCCCGCGTTTCCCGTACGCTTGGCCATCCGCGGCCCTTTCCGTCCATTGGAGATGCCACCATGTCGCGCGCGGCGACCGAATACCGCTACGAGAAGCTCACCTGGCCCGAGATCAACGACGCGATCGACATGGGAAAAGTCTGCGTCGTTCCGTGCGGCGCCGTCGAACAACACGGACATCATTTGCCGCTCGACGTCGATCTCGTGTGCCCGCTCGGCATCGCGCGGGGGACCGGCGAACGCATCCCCGACAAACTGCTCGTCTTGCCGATCGTCGCGTACGGTTACACAGGACATGTGATGGATTTTCCGGGAACGATCAACAACGATTTCGAGCACTTCATGCACCATGTGCTCGATATCACCAAGTCGCTCGCCTACCACGGATTCAAGAAAATCGTCCTGCTCAACGGCCATGGTTCGAACATGCCGAACCTCGACCTCGTCGCGCGGCGCACCAACCTCGAAACGGACGCGGAATGCGTCTGCTGCGGCTGGTGGAATCTGCTCACCGTCGACAAGGATTTCATGCCGAACTGGAGGGAAAGCGCGTTTCCCGGCGGCTGCGCGCACGCGTGCGAGCTCGAAACGTCCTTGTACCTGTTCCTCGACGAGGACAACGTGCGCAAGGACAAGATCAAGAACGGAACGATCCGCTTCAACGAGGAGGGAAGCCCGTTCTCGTTCATCGATCTCTACGGCCAAGGTCCCGCGACCGTTGTGTCGTGGACGAGCAGCTACAGCGAATCGGGCGTACTCGGCGAGCCGGAGCTGGCGACGAAGGAGAAAGGGCGCCGCGTCTACGAAGAGGCCGTCGAACAACTCAGCCGGTATGTCACTTGGTTCAAGGACCGGCCCAAGGACGTCCGGACCGATCGCCACCGCCGACCGCCGACGATGCCGATCCCCTGGAACCAGCGCCCCATCGGATGATGCCGCGCGACGATCGAAGAATACTCGCTGGAACGGTCGATCCATCCGGCGGGATTCACCGATCCGACGGCTTGTCTTGCTTCTTGGCCTTCGGGCTCGCGCGTGTGGTCCGGTTCGCCTCGTCGAGTTCGCGCACGAGCCGCTCGTACGCTCCGACGCACGACTCGACCGTCGCCCGCAATCGATCGGTCTCGCTCGACTGGCGGTCGGCGGCGGCGAGCAGCGGTTCGAGCCAGCCCCGCATCAGTTCGAACTGCGAACGTACGACGTCCAAGATCGATTTGGGGACCTTGTGTTGCACGAGGATCCGCTGCATTTCCACATCGCGATCGGCGGCAAGCGGCGCGGGGGCGACGTTCGGATCGGCCGGCGGCGCCGGCGCGGTCCACCGCGCTCGCATTTCGTCGACGATCACGCGAAGCGAACCTACCTCGCGCTCGATTCGATCGCTCGAAGCGTCTCGATGCGATGACCTCGCGACGCCGTCGGCCACGGCGCCGCCGATCGATTCGAGGGCATCGCCGAGCGATCCCAATTCGGCGATCAGCATTCCGGCCGAGTCGTCGCCTCCGACACCGCGGAGGCGGACGTTGCGCCGGTACGCTTTTTGGATTTCCTCCCAGCGCCGCGTCTCGTCGGCGTTCAGCTTGCCGAAGAGCTCCTTGAACTTGAGCAGGTTGGACTCGGTGTCCGAGGTCAGCGTCTGCGCGTCGTTTTCGTAGCTGCTCAGGATGAGCGTGTCGAGTTCCTCGTCGTTCATCACGGGCACGACCTTTTCCGCGATGCGGTTCATGTTGCGATACGATCCCTGCAACTTGAACGGCGGTTCGGTTCGATAATCGTCGGACTGCGCGGCGGACCGGATATACTCGCGGTTGACGCGCAGCACGACGTCGCGCACCCGAAGGAGCTTCCTGATGACCGAGAGGCACTCGGACAGTTCATCCGCCGTGTAGTTCGCCTCGACCTCGATCCCGTCGCGCGTGTCGGATTCGGCGGCCTTGATCATCGCGTGGATGTCGTTGGCTCCCCGGCTCGCCACGCGGTTCAAGGTCGCATTGCTGGTGAGCGCGTTTTCGAGATAGCTCAGCTCGAACGCCTCGCGCGTATCGCCGATGATCTCGCCGAGGTTATAGACATCGGCCCGGTTGGCGAGCATGTCGGGGATTTGGAACATTTCGCCCGATTCGGTGTAGGGGTTGCCCGCCATGACGACGGCGACCTTGCGGCCGCGCAGGTCATAGGTTCGCGTTCGGCCCCGGTAGACGCCTTCGATCCGGCGCTGCGCGTCGCACAGCGAGATGAACTTCTGGAGGAACTCGGTGTGGCAATGTTGGATGTCGTCGACATACAGCATGACGTTGTCGCCCATCTCGAGCGCCAAATTGAGCTTTTCCAGTTCCTCGCGGGCCGCCGCGTTGGTCGCCTCGGCCGGATCGCGCAGTCGTCCATCTTGTAACCGTTCAGATCGGTCCCGAGCACGCTCAGGATCTCCTCTTTGAACCGGTCCCGCTCGTTGTACAGTTCGACGAAATCAAACCGTTTGCCGACCGTCTTGAGCGCTTCCGAGAACTTCGCGTCGAAGAGTTCGACGAGCGCCTCGCGGTCGGACGCGCGGCGGCAACCGAGCGACTGGGCGACCTGCTGGATATCCTCGGTTGTGCTGTTCACTCGCACAAAAAAGGCGACCTCGATGTCCGCCCGGATGTTGTCCTTGCAGATCAGCCCGGCCTCGCCTCGCCGCGTGATCTCGATCCGTTTCACCGACAGGTCCATTTCCTCGACGCGGTGCAGAACCGGGATACCTCCACCTCCGGTTTTGTCTTTTCAACGTAGTAGACGTTCTTCACCGAGTCGTATTCGACGATCCGTGCCGTGTCTCCCTTGGCGAGCGGCGCGCCGTGCGCGCGCGCGTCGAGCAGGAGGGGCGCCGCGTCGGTGTGGATCCGGGCCTGGCCGCGCGACGCGTTGACCTCACTTGTCGTGATCTCGCAAATCCGACCGACGAGATCCACCGCGCTGGTCATGCGCGTCCGGTCCACCCAGCGCAGCATCGGTTGCGTCAGGATCTTCGTGGCCACCAGGGCGATCGCTCCGTTCCTCAGAAGGATCTGAAAGGCCAGCCATGAACTCTCCACATAGACCGGCCGATTCCATACGTACGAAACGAACCAAAACGTGACGGCGAAGACGCTCAGCCAGAGCATGATCGGAATCCGCCCGATGTTGAGCGCGCGGAGCACCGTCAGGCCGATGCCGGGCATCCCCTCGAAGTCCGGTTCGCCACCGCCGTCCACGTCGATATCGAAGAGGTCGAGATCGAATACGCCGATGATCACGCTCACCCAATAGAGGGCGACGAGGATCAACAGGACGGAAGCGGGGAACGCCGGTCCGCGGAAGCACGATTCGAGGATCTCTCGCATGGTGAACGGCCCCCTCCAGGGACTCATGGCCTTCGAGGAAACATTCGGCGGGAATCCGCGGCGATCCACAGCCGATCAACGGTTCGGGTTGGGAAAAGTGCCGAGACCAGGCAAGGCGTAGCCGTTATGCCGAAGAACGCGGCAGCGCCGTCCTCGCCGATCGCGCGGTCTGGGCCGGGAGATCGGCGTTCCGTCCCGGCGGGTCGACCAATCCCGTGCCTCCTCCCTAGGCCGGATTCCGCCGTTCTTGGGGCGCGCGGCAGGTTGCCAAGATTTGGGCCGAATGGTCGAATGACTGCGGAAATCGCGTCTTCGAGGAGCATCCATGGCTGATCCGGTCCTCCGCATCGAGCGGGTTCGCAAGTGTTTCGGCGCCCATGTCGCCGTCGATGACCTGGATTTCCAGCTCGCGCCGGGCACGATTTGCGGCTTCATCGGCCCGAACGGATCCGGCAAGACGACGACGCTCCGCATGGTGCTCAACATCATCCGGCCGGACGCGGGAACGATCGAATTGCTCGGGTCGCGGGCTCGATCGACGGTCTTGTCGAAGGTCGGTTATCTGCCTGAGGAACGGGGGCTCTACCGCAAGATGCGCGTCGCGGACGTGCTGCGGTTCTTCGCCGACCTGAAGGGCGTCGCGCGGCCCCGCGCGGTCATCGACGAGTGGCTCCAAAGGCTCGATCTCACCGCGTGGGCGCGACGCAAGGTCGAGGCCCTGTCCAAGGGGATGTCCCAAAAAGTCCAATTCATCGCGGCGGTGATCGGGAACCCCGAGCTGTTGATCCTGGACGAACCGTTCAGCGGCTTGGACCCCGTCAATCGCGACGCGCTGCGCAAGATCGTGGTCGACCTGCGGTCCGCCGGTGTGACGGTGATTTTTTCGACGCATGACATGCCGGTCGCGGAAATGATGTGCGATACGATCTGCATGATCCACCGCGGCAAGAAGGTGCTTGACGGATCCTTGGCCGAAATCCAAGGCCGGTTCGCGGAGGATACGATCCGCCTGCGCGCGGACGGCGACATCGCCTTCTATCGGAGTTTGCCGGGCGTGAACGAAGTGAACGCCTATGGGCCGTACGCCGAGTTGCGGCTCGCCGCCTCCGCCGATCCGCGCCGCATCCTGCGGGCGCTCGCCGATCATGGAACGGTCCATCAGTTTGAAATCACCCATCCGTCGTTGCACGACATTTTCGTGCGCATCGCGGGGCCAGTCCCTGACACGGGTTCGGATGGTCAACCTTCCGCGGCTCGGGGAGTTCACGACTCGTGATCAAACCGCTCATCATCGCGCGACGCGAGTATTTCTCGCTCGTCGCCACCAAAGGTTTCCTGATCGGATTGGTGATCATGCCCGTCATGATGATGGGCGGCATCGTCATCGCCCGATTCGTGGAAAAGCAAACGGACGTGGGGACGCGGACCATCGCGGTGGTCGACGGCACCGATTGGCTGTTCGACGCGTTGAAGTCGAGTGCGGAGGCGCGCAACGCCGCGCTGGTCGATCCCGAAACGGGAAAGCCGAGCGCGGCGAGCTACGCGCTTACCCGGATCTCCGGACCGGCGCCCGACGACGCGGCCCGCCTGGCGCTATCCGACGAGGTGCGCGCGAAGAAATACCACGCGTTCCTCGAAATCCCGCCCGCGATCGCCTCTGGTCTCCAGCCGCCGACGGGCGATCCCTCCTCGGCCCCACGGGTTTCCATATCGTACTATGCGGAGAACGCGGCCTTGTCGGACGTGCGGGATTGGTTCGAAAGGACGATCGGAACGCTCGTGACAGGACGCCGTTTTCAAGAGGCCGGCGTCGCGCCGCGCGTGGTCCAATGGGCGAACGCCGCGCCGCCCGTCGTGCCGGTCAGCCTGCTGACGCGGACTCCCGACGGATCGATCCAGGCTGCGGAACCGGTGGATCGACTCACGGCCATCTTTCTACCCATGGGCGTGATGATGCTGATGTTCATGACGGTCTTCATGTCGGCTCAACCCGCGCTCGAAACGGCACTCGAGGAAAAACAGTTCCGGATCGCGGACGTCCTGCTCGGCACGGCGAACGCCTTCGAGATCATGCTCGGCAAGCTGCTCGGCGGAGTGGCCGGTTCGATCACGATCCTGGTGGTATACCTGTGCGTGGGGTTCCTGGCGGCCCGGCATTTCGACGTGGTCGATCGGATTCCGTTCCATATCCTCCCGATGTTCCTGGTCTTCCAGATACTGGCCGTGATGTTCGTGAGCTCGATATTCATGGCGATTGGCGCGTCGTCGAACAGTCTGAAGGAGGCGCAGGGCCTCTTGATGCCGGTCTGGCTACTGATCATGGTCCCGTTCTTCACCTGGATGAACGTCGTGCGGGAGCCGACCGGAAGTCTCGCGATGGGGCTGTCGTTCTTTCCTCCTTCGGCCCCGATGATCATGGCGTTGCGGCTCGCGGCGATGGGAGAGGTTCCCGTTTGGGAGGTGGCCCTTTCGATCGCGATCGTTTTGGCGGCGACCTACCTTTGCGTCGTCGCGGCGGCGCGCGTCTTCCGGATCGCCATGCTGTCGCAGGGAAACACGCCGACGTTCGCGCAACTGATCCGATGGGCCGTTCGCGGTTGACGCCCGATACGCGGACCGGCCGCCGCCTCGATCACGGATGCTCGTGGAACGCGCGGCTCGCCGCATGCCACGGCAGGAACGTCCAGGTCGCGGCGACCTCGCGCGGGATCAGTTCCGGCATGCCCGGCTCCCGCGCCGAGTCGTACAGCGCGGCGAGCGCGGCCGTGACGAGCCGTTCGGAGGTCGAGCGGGCCGTGACGAGGAACGCGGGCGTGCGGAGCGTTGGGCATCCCGCCGCACCATCGATCGCTCGCGGATAGGCTGATCGGGGAATGACGGCCGGTTCGAGCGTGCGATTCGCGGCGTCTCCGTCCGATACGACGGGAACAAGGACGAACGCGCCCGAATCGAGCATCGCGCGGAGGCCTTGGGGCTGGAGGCCGACCGTCCAAATCGCCGCGTGCGAGGACGGATCGGCGGCGAACGCGACCCAGTCCCCGTCGCGGATCGTCACCGCGCCGCCAAGCGCGTACTGGGCGAGAACCGCCTCGGCCGTCAGCCGGCTGCCGGAGTGCGCGTCGCCGAGTCGCACGGTTTTTCCCGCGAGATCGTTGATTCGCGCGATCCCCGCATCGCGCCGCGCGATCACGTGGACATATTCGTAATAGGCGGGCGCGACGACGCACAATTCGTCGCCGTGCAGGGCGGCCGCCTGAAGCCAGCCGAGATGCGCGCGGCCGGCGAGCAGCTCGGTCAGATTGTCCATGGACCCGCCCGTCGCGACGACATCGACGTCGCGTCCGGTTTCGGCGGCGATCCGCGATTCGATCGCGCGGCTGAGCGCGTGGTACACTCCGTCCGATCGCCCGGCGGCGACGACGATGCGGCGAGGCATCGGCGCGGACGCGCCTCGCCCCGGTTGCCGCGCCACAAGAACGATCGCGACAATCAGTCCGATCACGGCCAGCATGATCCCCGCCTGCGCTCGCCGATGGCCCCGCGTTGGAGCGACGGAGTACCGGCCTTCGATCGCCGCGACGATGGGGATGTCGCGGACCCATCGCGCGGCTCGACTCCATGCGGACCGGGGCCGAGCGTGGATCGGCTCCCCGCGCAGGTAACGGTCGATGTCCTCGACCAGCGCCCGGGCCGTCGGATACCGTTCGGACGCCTGCTTCCGCAGGCATTTCATGCAAATCGTCGCCAAATCGGCGTCCACCGATGGATCGACGTCGCGCGGCGGCGCCGGCTCCTGATGCAGGACGGCGAGCAACGTGTCGAGATCGGACGAACCGCGGAACGGAGGCTGCCCGGTGAGCATGACATAGAGGACGGCGCCGAGCGAATAGACGTCGCTCGTCCGAGCCACTTCAGCCCATTTGCCGGCGGCCTGCTCGGGCGGCATGTACGCGGGGGTGCCCATCGCTCGGCCGCTCGTCGTGAGGTTCCGCGCCGAAGCGGCGAGCTTGGCGAGCCCGAAGTCGCCGACGAGCGGCCGGTCATCCGCGTCGATCAGGATGTTGGCCGGTTTCAGGTCGCGGTGGAGGATCCCCCGTTCATGCGCGGCATCGATCGCGTCGGCGATCGCCCGGAGATACGTCGCGACGCGGCGCGCGGGCATCGCCCCTTGCGCGCGGCGCCGCGCGAGGTCCGTGCCCTCGACGAAATCCATCGCATAGAAATGGTGCCCCTCGAACTCGCCGACCTGATAAACGGCCACGATGTTCGGGTGATCGACCCGCGCCGCCGCCTGCGCTTCGGCGCGGAATCGCGCGATGTCCTCGTCGTCGGCGAGCCTTCCGGTCGCGATCATCTTGACCGCGACGATCCGGTCCAGACTCCGTTGCCGAGCCCGATAGACGACCCCCATGCCGCCTCGGCCGATCAGTTCGAGCAGCTCGTATTCGCCCGCGATGCACTGGCCGACGCCCGGCGCGGGCGGCCGCGCGGCGGCTCCGCGATCGGGCCAGGATCGCGTGGCGCCCTCGTCCAGAACCGCTCGTTCTTGGGCGCCTCCCTCCTCGCACACGCTCGCGCGCGCCTGTGCGCGCATCGCGCGGCCGACCGATTCGTCGCCGTCGATCGCCGCGCGCAATGCCGGCCGCAGTTCGACGGGGTACTCGAGCAGGAACGACTCGATGTCCGGGGGTACCGGACCGTCGGACCTCCGAAGGAACTCGGCGAACGCCGCATCGATCAGGTCATCGGACGAGGAATGCGACCCGGTTGAGGCATTCATGGCTCCACCGCGCGGAAGGCCTCGCGCAGTTTGCGAAGGCCCCGTTTGAGCAGTCCGGCGACGGCCGTTTCGGAACGGCCCATGATGGCCGCCAGTTCGTGCAGGGATCGTCCGTCGATATGCCGCAACCGGACCGCCTCGCGTTGATCGGCGGGAAGGTGGTCGATCGCCCGCTCGAGACGCTCGGTCGCTTCGCCCCGCATCGCCCGGCCGCTCGGCGATGTCTGATCGGCGGCGAGGAACGGGCTTGGCCCCTGGTGTTCGACGGCCGCGTCGAGCGATCGTTCGCGGTCGAGCGCGCGTTTCCCGGCGGCGCAGTGGAATTCCCCGGCGGTAAGCGCCGAATGCCGTACGATCGACCGGATCCAATGACGCCATTCGGCTCGCGAGGCGCCGCGGAACGCCGCGAAGTCGCGATGGGCTTCGAACATCGCCTGCTGCGCGATGTCGCGCGGATCGACCCGCGCGCGGAGTTTGGCTCCGAGAACGCGCCGCGACCAGACCTCCGCCGCGCCCGCGATCTCCCGGAAGAGCCAGTCGAGCGCGTCGGTGTCGCCTCGCCGCGCGTCGGCCAGTTTTTGCCGGAATTCGAGTTCACGCAGGGTCGAAGTCATATCGGCATCTCGCCGAAGGACCATTGTAGACCGATTCCGTCCGGTTCCCAATCCTCCGAATCGCGCGGCGCTACTCGTGTTGGGCGAATCGGGCCGAATCGTTACATTGTCGGCATCCGGGAGGCGCGCGGAACGCGTTTCCCACGAATTCCCGCAGGAGCCACGGACCCGACATGAGCGGCACCCCCCCCATGGCCAAACGGATGGCCGACATCGTCGCGCTGTGCAAACGGCGCGGCTTCCTTTTCCAGTCGAGCGAGATCTACGGAGGGCTGAACGGATTCTGGGACTACGGTCCGCTCGGCGTCGAACTCAAACGCAACATCAAGGACGCCTGGTGGCGCGACATGGTGCTCGGCCACAACGAGCTCGACGCGCCCGCCGGCGCGCCGTCCGCCTACGAGATGACGGGCCTCGACGCCACGATCATCATGCATCCCCAGATCTGGAAATGTTCGGGCCATTACGACCTGTTCCACGACTTCATGGTCGACTGCCGCGAATCGAAGAAGCGGTACCGCCACGACCAGGTGCGGGGCCGATGGGCCGAGTTCGAGGGGGAGCGGATCTTCGTCGCGACGACGGTCGAGGCGGCCGAGGAGGACGAGGACACGCGGCGCCGCGCGATGAAACACTTCAAGCTGCGCCCGAAGGACGCCGAGCGGCTCGCGCTGAGTGACACGTTCACGTCACTCGACAGGGTCGACGACATGACGCGCGTGCTCGGGCCGGACGCCAAGTCGCTCGGTACGCTCACCCCGCCGCGCGAATTCAATCTGATGTTCAAGACGTTTGTCGGAGCCCTGTCGGGCGAGGAAGGCGCGGCGTTCCTTCGCCCCGAGACGGCGCAAGGCATCTTCGTGAACTTCAAGAACGTCGTCGACAGTACGCGGGTCCGAGTCCCGTTCGGAATCGCCCAGATCGGCAAGAGCTTTCGGAACGAAATCACGCCGCGCAATTTCACGTTCCGCTCGCGCGAGTTCGAGCAGATGGAGATCGAGTTTTTCTGCCGGCCCACGACGTCCGCCGAATGGTATCGCTACTGGCGCGATCGGCGCATGCGCTGGTATCTCGAACTCGGGCTCGGCGGCGATCGCCTGCGGCTCCGCGAGCACGATCGCGACGAACTGAGCCACTATTCGACGGGAACGGCCGACATCGAATACGCGTTCCCCTTCCTGCCGCCCGGCGAATTCGGCGAGCTCGAGGGCATCGCGCACCGGGGCGACTTCGATCTGCGCAGCCACATGGAAGGCAAGCTCGATCCGGCGACCAACCCCCTGCGGCTCGAAGTCGACTCCGACGGCAAACCGCGCTGGCGCGGAAGCGGGAAGGATCTGAGCTATCGCGACGATCTCACAAACGACCGGTTCGTCCCGCACGTGATCGAGCCGTCGGCGGGCGCCGACCGCGCCGCGCTCGCCTTCCTCTGCGAGGCCTACCACGAGGATGAGGCACCCGACGAGGACGGCGTCATGCGGAAGCGGGCCGTGCTCCGGTTCCATCCTCGCCTCGCGCCGATCAAGGCCGCCGTCTTCCCGCTCGTCAAGAAGGACGGCATGCCCGAGATCGCCAAGGAAGTCTATTCGACCCTCAAACGCCGGCTTTCCGTCTTCTACGACGAGAAAGGAGCCGTCGGCCGGCGCTATCGAAGACAAGACGAGGCCGGGACGCCGTATTGCATCACGGTCGACGGCCAGACGCTCGTTGACCGCACGGTCACCTTGCGCGACCGCGACTCGCTGGAACAATGCCGCATCCGGATCGACGACTGCGTCTCGGAAATCGAGACCCGCATCGGGGGCGCGTGAGTCCGGTCGCGGATTGCGAGGCATGCCGAGTCGCGTCGAGTCGCGCGGGGCATCGACCCGTGCCGCAGTCTACGCGTCGAATTCGCCCGGTTCGGCGTGTGCCGGCGCGAGACGCGCGGCGAGCAGATCCAACTGGCCCTTTAGATCGGCCAACAGGAGGCGCGGGCCGGCGCCCTCCGCCAAATGCGCGTAGAACGATTGGGCCGGCATCGAATGCGTCGCGGCGAGCAGCGTCGTCGCGTGTTCGAGCCGATGCAAGTCGCCGTGCAGCCGCGCGAGGGCCGCGTTCGTGCGCCGGGTGTGCTTCCAATGGAATTCGAGCTGGAGGATCAGGCCGAGCACGAGCAGGACTTGGCCGCTCAGCGTGAGCGGCAAGCCGATCCGCATCAATTCGGCCCGCGCCGATATGTACGACCAGCCGACCAGCACGCCGCCGCAGACGAACAACATGAGCCCAAAGGAAATCGTGATCCAGCACGGCCAACTGATCCGAGGCGCAAGATCCCGGGTCCAGGACGCGGACACGTGCCGGTCCTTGGATTCGGAATGGGAATCGGTCGCCATGATCGGATGACGGCGGGCGGCCCGCGACGTCGACCGCGTGTCCCGATGCGGAGAATCGATACGCAGTCCGCCGCCGATCGGCTCGCCCGAGGTGTCGATCGCCGTCAACTCCAGTTCGGCAAGAAGCTGTTCAATCCGCGCCGACTCGCGTTCCCATGCGACATCGTCGTGCAGGGAAGGCGTCTCGTGGGACGGCTCGTCACCTGATGCGGGAGAGGCCTCGGAGAACGCCGCGAGCCATTCGGCTTCGAACCGGTCGACATCGCGCGCGTCGGCCTTCGGCTCGGATTGCCGCTCCGCCGCGTGCGGCGGCGGCGATGCGGGGCAATCGTTGGCCCGAAGGTCCGCGCACGGGGACGGCCCCGCGTCGCCGGTGGCCGGCACCGAGTCGGCGGTCCGATCGATCGATGCGCGTCGCCGGCCCGTCATGGTTCGCCTCCTTCGTCCCTAATCATCGGCACGAAGTTCGGTAAACTGGAGGGGATTTTCCGGTTGTTCCGCCGCCCCGCGTGGGTGTCGGGTTTCCCCTCGCCTACGCGTCGGGTTTCGGTCGGCGGTTCCCACATCGAGCTCCGATGTGTCAGCGCGGGGAGTGGGGACGTTCGAGCGCCGACGCGGGCGCAACGGCGAACGATCGCGCCGGACTCGCCCTGAATGCACGCCTTTTTCTTGCGGCCCTTGCCGCGTTCAACTACGATGGACGTCCTGCGCGGATGTCGTAAACCTGTCAGTCTCTTTGAGTTCGCGCGGTTCTTGCGCGCCGGAGGTGTCGGCCATGCGTCTCATCGCGAACCGAATCCGAGCTCGTCGGCGCGCGGCCAAGCGCGGGAGGCGCTGCGGTCATGGAATCGAAATGCTCGAGACGCGGCGCCTGCTCGCCGGGATCGAACTCATTAGCATCGATACGACCGGTGACAGCGCGGGGAGCGGGTTTCCCGTTCTTGCGGAGAATCCTGCGATCAGTGCGACCGGCCGGCATGTGGCCTTCCAAAGCGCGGCGACCGACCTGGTCGCGGGGCTGGTCGACACGAACGGGGAAAACGACGTTTTCGTGCGGGACCGCCTCCTCGACGTCACGATCCCGATCAGCCTCGCGGCCGGGCTTGGGCTCAGGACGGCGAGCGGCCGGTCGATGGACCCGTCGATCAGCGAAAGCGGGCGCTATGTCGCGTTCAGCAGTTCCGCCGACGATCTGATCTCCGCTCCGCTCATCATCGACGCGCCGATCAATGTCTACGTGCACGACCGGGATACCGACTCGGACGGCGTATTCGACGAACCGGGCGCGACGGAGACGCGATTGCTGAGCCTTGGCGCGTCGGGCTTGGGGGACGGCGACGGTATTTTTGGCGGGCCATCGGGCGGCGACCCTTTTGGATACGGTGTCGCGACGTCACGGCCCCGCATCGCGGGGAACGGCAAGCAGGCCGCCTTCGCGAGTTTCGCCGACAATTTCGCGGCGGGTATCACCGATGCGAATTTCACGACCGACGTCTTCCGGGTCGGTACACGAGGCGGAGCGTCCCCCGTGATGATCAGCGACGACTTCACGGGGACCCTTTCGGGCGGCAACGGCTCGCCCCTTCCCGCTTCCCATTCCCCCGATATCAGCCTCAGCGGATCGGTTGTTGCGTTTGTGAGCGAAGCCAACAATCTCGTCAAGGACGCCGAAGTCGGCACCGAGGAGGACATCTACGTCCACAACTTCACCACCGGCACGACAACGCTCGTGAGCCGCAATTTCGCGGCTACGGACGGTGGCGACGCCGATTCGGACGATCCCGATCTCTCGGCCGACGGCCGCTATGTCGTTTGGGAAAGCGCGTCGACCGACCTGACCGCGCCCGGAGTGAATACGAACGGGTTCGCCTTCGATGTCTTTCGCGCGAGCGCGTCGGGCGGAATGGTCGAACTCATCAGCGTGAACGGGCTGGGCAAGACGGGGAGCGGCGCGTCGGAGGATCCATCGATCAGCGATACGGGGCGCTTTGTGGCGTTCGAAAGTCTGGCGTCGGACCTGATCACCGATCCGGACCAGCTCGCCGCCGGTGTCGTCGATGGGAACGGCGTGGCCGACATCTATGCCCGCGACACGCTTTTCGGCACGACGGCGCTGGTCAGCATCAATGCAATCGGCACGGCGTCCGGGATCGGCTCGACGCCGGGCATTTTCGGCGCATCGATCAATCCGGTCATCAGCGGCAACGGGCGGTATGTGGTGTTCGAGAGTTTCGCCGAGGATCTCGCGGCAGGGCTTACCGTCGCCGGACGGAATCTGTACGTCCGTGATTTGACCGCCGGGGTCACGCGCTCGTCTCGGCCGATATCGGCGGAGGTGACGCGGGAGACGACGGCCCCAATGAAACGTCCGTCGGCTTCCAGCAGACGATGACGCCGGACGGTTCGATCATCGCGTTCCGTGGCCGTGCCGGCGATCTCGTGGCGGTCGACACCAATGGCGAGCACGACGTCTTCGTCTACGAGGGCGATCCGGATCTCGTCGCCGTCGCGTCGTCGTCGTCGCTTTCCGACGCGTCGCGGATCAGCTTCATCCACAGCCGCGTTTTTCCCGCGCTGATCGGTCCCTTTGAAATCGGCGTGTATCGATCGACCGATACGGCATTCGACGCGGGCGACGGCAGCCCGTACTTCACACGCTCGGGCAGCGGCCTCGCGATGACCATTGCCGGTCTTGTGTATAGCCTCGGCGCGGCCTCGCCGCTTCCCGGCGCGGGGGCTGCCGAGGACGACGAGGATTACTCGCTGCTTGCCGTCGTCGACCACCTCGATACCGTTTCGGAGGACGACGTCGACCCGTTCAACGAGGACAATGTCGCCGCCTTCACGGCCGACTATCACCTCGCGGACATGCCTTGGATGGTGCACGGTTCGGGCGATGTCGATTCGATCGTCTTTTCGACTCCGTCCCCGACCACCCTTTCCTTGGACTTCAACGATCGGTCGCGCGCCCTCGATCTCGCAGCGGTTCCCACGACGCGGATCCGCGCCCACGGCGGCGACGACTACATCGTCGGTAGCCCGCTCGGTGACTTCATTCACGGCGGCGCCGGCGACGACACGATCGATGCGGGTGACGGCGACGACATCATCTACGATGGCCCGGGTGACGATGTCGTCGAAGGCGGCGCGGGCGACGACACGATCTTCTCGACACCGGGCAGCGACGATCTGTTTTCCGACACCGACGGCAACGACACGATCAGTTTCGCCAAGGACGACCAGCCCATCTCGCTCGACTTGGACAGTTCGGCCGTCCAACGCGTCGATCCGCCGGGCAATACCGTTCGATTGCTCGGACAATGGGAGAATTTCGTGGGCGGTCCTCTTGACGACACGCTCTACATGGTGTTCGCGCCCGTTCCGCGACATGTCCAAGGCGGCCCCGGCTCCGACATGCTGCATTTCGACGCGAAAGGCCGTCCCGTCGAATTCGACGGCACGCGCTTACGATCCCCCGGTGTCGGCGACGTGACGGTCGATGGTTTCGAGGAAGTCAAGGTATTCAACGCGGCGCCCCGGTATGTCGACGACGGCGGCGCGGGATACTCCGATAACGGGTTTGGACTCATCCAAACGACCCAGGGTTACAACAGCGACGTGCGATTCAGCGCGTCGGGTTCCGGCCACACGGCGACTTGGACGTTCGATCAGGTGCCGCCGGGCGAGTACATGGTGTCGGCGACCTGGACATTCGCCGGTGATCGCGCGAAGAACTCGCCGTTCGTCATCCGCGACGGCGGACCGGGAGGTCCCATCGTCGCTTCGGTACTCGTGAATCAAGAACAGAATCCCGGCGAGTTCGATCCGACCGATGACGGACAGTCCATCCTGTTCCGCAACTTGGCAATCGTTTCCGTCACGGGACATACCGTGACCGTTCAATTGACCGACATCGGCGCCGACCAGTATGTTGCGGCGGACGCGATTCGGATCGAACCGGTTCGACGGTCGTGGGTGATCGACGACGGCGATCCCGGCTTTTCGGCGACCGGGTTCGCGCCCCGGGCGCTCGCGAACAACGCGTCGGGCCGAGGCGCGTTCGGCGACGCGTGGGTCGGCGGAACCGTCGGTTCTTCGGCGAGCTACGAATTCCTGGGGCTCGAACCTGGTTCGTACATGGTGTACGCGACGTGGCCGCCGAACCCCGCGAACGCGTCGAGCGCGCCGTTCCATGGCGAGACGTCCGAATCGGCATTCGACATTCGAGTCGACCAGCGCGTCGCACCGGATGACGTGGTAACCGGAGGCGTCGCATGGGAACGGGTCGGGCGTCTCGAGGTCGGTCTCGATGGCCGCGCGATGGTCGATTCGTTCGTCGATATCTTAACGGACTTCGCCGTCTTGGCCGATGCGATTCGTCTTCATCGCGCGGGTGACCTGAGCGTCCGGCTCAGGGGGCACGACGGCGCGCCGCCGGTCGCGATTCTCAACGGATCCACGATCGTCTTGCCCGATACGGTCTACTCTCCCTCCAACGCCGATCCCGAAGGCCTCTATCAAATCGACGTCCGTAACTCGGGCGGCCTGTACGTGACGTTCGACACGTGGGACAACGGCAACGGCAGCGAGTTCACCATCGTTCCGCCTCCATCGCCGACCGTCCTTCCGCCGGGCGCGACCGACGTTTGGATCATTGAGACCAATCCGCTCTCTGAGGGAGGCCCGTTTGAAACAACCGTCGGGATCCGCCGATTGGACGAATGGGATCCGTTCGAGTTCACCCTACGGCAAGGGCTAGCGTCTGATCCGAGTTCGCCGTTCTTTCTGGGGGGAGGCATTCTGCACGCACTCGAAGCGCCTCGGTTCATCGATCCGATGACTCAGGCCGCGATCAACCGCGATACGCGTTTTCCCGACGGCGCGTTCGAAGTGGAAGATAACCTCGGGATCCGATCGGTCGATGTGCGGCTGGTCGGACCGGGCTATGACGAGACGCTACGGTTCGAACCCGAGCTCTTGCCAATCAAGCGGTTTTTCGACGTGTTCAAGTTCCCTCGCCCTCTGCCGCTCGGCACCTTCACGCTGACCGGCCAAGTCACGGACCTCGCCGGAAACGTCGGCTCATCCGCCCCCAAGTCGTTCGACGTCGTGTCGGATGAGCCGCCGCGCGTGGAGATCGTCGCGCCCATTCATGGCGACGCATTCATCGAAGGCGAGAAAATCCTCGTGGAGGCCTTCGCGACCGATGACGTCGCGATCGCGCGAGTCGAATTTCTCGCGGATGGGGCCGTTGTTCACGTCGACGACTTTGGTTCGCGGGATTTCGGCGCCGGCGCGATTTACTACGGCGAGGCGCAGTTTCCGTATACCGCCAGGACGACCCGAATTCAGGCGCGGGCCATCGATGTGAGCGGCCATGTGACGGAAACCGAACCGATCGAAATCTCGTTCTTGAATGCCGATCTCTATCCCTACTTCAATCCGCGCGAACCGCTCGATATCGATGACGATGGCCGTATCGTCGTGGGGGATCTCTTCCATCTCTTGCGGCGGTTGGCCCAGGGAGAAGGAGGCCTGTTGGCCGTTCCGCCTCCGGCCAATCGGAGGCCGCCACCCTATCTCGATCCTACCTTCGATGGACGATTGACCGTATCCGACGTAACGCTCATCCTCCGCCGTCTCCGCAGGCTGCCCGGAGGCGAAGGAGAATCGACGCGTACGGCGCCCGAGTCGCGTGCGGTATCGTTCGCGATCCCCGCGATCGACATGTCGCGGAACGCGGCGATCGACTCGGCCCACGCGCGGTCCACCGTGTGGAACGCGGCCGACGAGGATGAGGATGAGGAAGGCGAGCGAAAGGGCGATGGGGAATCCGCGGCGTGGCCGGCACCGCGTACGGCGAGGAAGGTGTTCTTCCTGGATTGACGGCGTGATGCCGAGGCCGGCGGTTCATTCAAGCCTATTTCTCCCTAATTGCCCCGTTTCGCTTGCGGAGAAGGGACCGTTCGCCTACGATCCGTCCCCGCGCGCCATGCGGACGGTTTCGACGCGTCGCGCGCGGGGCGAGGCGTCTGTTCGCGTCGAGCTTGGCCGGTTCGGGTTGTTTCCTTGTCGAGATCGTTCGCATGCCGCGTTCACCCGTCGCGATCGCGTCGGCCTTCGCCAACGCCCCGGTATGGAGCGTGTGGTTTGCGCTGCTTTGGGTCGCGGGCTGCGCGCCCAAGCTCGTGATGGACGGGCCGTGGGAGCAGATCTGGCCTCCCGTCGAGTCTGAACACGGCGCGTCCGCATCGTCGACGCCGCACGCGAATACGGCGTCGTCCGAGTCATCGCGATCGCACGCGGCGCGCAAGGCGCCGGTGGAACCGACGGACTCGGAACCAGCCGCGGGGACATCGGCGGCGGCTCGCGCGGTCCCGGACAGACTATCGACGGACGGAGGATCGGCGATCGTGGCGGATGACAGGTTGACCGCCGAACAGCGGCAACTGCTCGCCGATCAGTTCTCGGCGAATACGGCCCGAGGGACGGTTTCCGACACGCCCGAGTCGGCGAGTCCGCGACCGGATTCCCAGACGCCCGCGACTCACCCCGCTTCGTCATCGTCGACGCCGACTCCGCCGGTTGAGTCTCGATCGATTGCCGCGCCTTCCCCGACGCCTCCGCCGCCGGGCGTTTCGCCTCGATCGACGGCTCCGGCCGCGACGCGAGAACCGAGCCGGGAATCCACTCCGCCGAACGCTTCGCCGAACGCACCTCAAACGAGTACCGCATCGGGCGGAACGGACTCGGTTTCATCAAGTCAACCGGAAACGCGGCGACCGCCATCGGGGTCCGAGTCCGCGGAGTCGAGCACGGCGATCGCGCAGGGGGCCGATTCCGAACGAAAACCGAGTTCGAACGAAACCGGTTCGTCGAACGGCGCGGCGGCGACCGAGGCCGACGCCGGGGGCGTCGAGCCTGGGCAATGGCGTCGGGATCTGCGACAGGCGATCGCGTCGCTCGAAAAGGAACTCGCCGATGCCGCGGTGGAATCCGACGAGCGCAATCGGCTCGAAGCGGCCCTTCGCATGCTGTACGTGACGGATGGGCGTCGCGACGATGCGGCGCGTCCCATCGAGGGACTGGATGCGCGAGGGCAGGACTTTTGGAAGATGGCCCTTGCCGGCTTGTACGAGCTGACCGATCCGAACGGGCCTCCGATTCCGTCCCGCCGATCAAAACTCGCCATCCACCACTTCCGCGAGGCCGTTCAACACCTCGCCGCCACGAGCCCGCTCGAAGTGCGCAATCCGGCGATCTGCAGGAGGGTCGACAGCTTCGGCCAATTCGAGGAGTTTGAACCGTACGCATTCGCGCCCGAGCAGGAGGTGATCCTCTATGTCGAAGTCCTCAATTTCGCATTCGAATCATCGGCCGAGGGATTTGAGACGGAATTGCACGGCGCGTATCAGATCCTGACGAGCGACGGCCATCCGATCGCGGACTACGACTTGCCGGACGACAAGCAGGTCTCCCGAAACCTGCGGACCGACTATTTCATTCCCTATCGCGTGTTCCTTCCCAAGGACCTCGAACCGGGTTCGTACAAGATCCGAGTCATGCTCGAGGACAAAAAGGGAAAGAAATTCGGGCAATCGACGGCCGTCTCCTTCCAGATCCGAAAATGACCGGACCACTCGATCAGACGCGAACCTCGGCGGTCGGCGCGAAGCCCGTGGGAAGGCGAGCGAGGATGGGCGCGACGATCTCATCAAGGAACTCGTCGACCTGCCGCGGCGCTCGACCCACATAGCGGCTTGGATCGAGCATCGCATCGAGATCGAGCGACTGGAACGCGGGGTCGGCTTGAAGCCGGGCGACGAGATCGTTGGGACGCCCGTGGACTTTGACTTCCTCACCCGCCGCGAGGCTGTGTTTTCGGATCCTCTCGTGCAAGTCCTGGCGATCCCCGCCCGCCCTTACAGCCTCCATCAAAAGGCCCTCGGTCGCCATGAACGGAAGCTCCTCGGCCAAGTGCCGCGCGATGACGGCGGGATAGACGACCGCGCCCGACATCACGTTGACGTACAGGATGAGGATCGCGTCGACGGCGAGAAACGCTTCGGGAAGGACGATCCGGCGCGCGGCGCTGTCGTCGAGTGTGCGTTCCATCCACTGTGTCGCGGCGGTTTGCGAGGCGACCGGCGGAAGGGCCATGAGGTAGCGGGCAAGTCCACAGATACGCTCGCATCGCATCGGGTTCCGCTTGTACGCCATGGCCGATGATCCGATCTGGTCGGTCTCGAACGGTTCTTCGATCTCCTTCCGGCCGGCGAGCAATCGGAGGTCGGTCGCCGCCTTATGGGCGCTTTGGCCGATGCCGGCGAGCGCGTCGAGGACTTGGGAATCCACTTTGCGGGGGTAGGTCTGGCCGGTTACGGCAAAGGTCGATTCAAAACCGATCTTGGCGGCGACACGCCGTTCGAGTTCCCTCACCTTTTCGTGATCGCCATCGAACAATTGGAGGAAACTCGCCTGGGTGCCCGTCGTTCCTTTGACGCCCCGCGCTTGGAGCCGCGCGAGGCGATGCTCGATTTCGGTCACGTCGAGCACGAGGTCTTGGGCCCAGAGGCACGCGCGTTTGCCGACGGTGGTCGGCTGAGCGGGCTGGAAATGGGTGAACGCGAGGCAGGCCGTTTCGCGGTGCCGCCGAGCGAATTGGGCGAGCTGCGCGAGCGCGTCGGCGATCCGCTGCCGGACGATGACGAGCGCGTCGCGCATGAGGAGCAGGTCCGTGTTGTCCGTCACGAAACAACTCGTCGCTCCCCAGTGGATGATCTTGCGAGCGGAGGGGCAGGCGTCGCCGAACGTGTGCACGTGAGCCATGACGTCGTGACGCAACTTCCGCTCGTATTGCCGAGCCGATTCGAAATCGATCGCGTCGACCTGCGCCCGCATTTCGGCGATTTGTTCGTCGGTGATGTCGAGCCCGAGTTCCCGTTCGGCCTCGGCGAGCGCCACCCAGAGGCGGCGCCATGTGCCGAACTTGCGTTGTTCGCCCCAAAGCCGCCTCATTTCGGCGGATGCGTACCGCGTATTGAGCGGACTTGCGTATTCGTTGTGATCCATGCGACGATCCAGGAAGATGGAAGGCCCTCTCGCGCCGGTTCTTCATCGCGCGGCGGCCGCGAACCCCGGCCTGACTTCAGGGCTCATTCTGATCGGTGAGGCCTGTTGAGAACAGCGGGGCCTCCGTTCTAGGATAGACGGCTTGGCCCGCGGCACGCGCCGCGCGAGCCGACCCCAAGACGCGCCGGAGCACGCATGATCGCCATTGTCGACTATCAAATGGGAAACCTCCGGAGCGTCCAGAAGGCCGTGGAACGCGTGGGATCGGAGGCGGTCGTCACATCGGATTGGCGTGAGATGGAGCGCGCCGATGGCGTGATCCTGCCGGGAGTCGGCGCGTTCCGCGATGCGATCGCCGAATTGCGGCGGAGGGGATTGACGGAACCCCTGCGGGCCGCGATCGAAGGAGACAAACCCTTTCTTGGGATCTGCCTCGGCCTTCAACTGCTCTTCGACGTCAGCCACGAGGATGGCGAACACGAAGGGCTCGGCATTGTGCGCGGGGACGTCGCTCGTTTCGCTCCGCGGCCCGGCCTGAAGGTTCCCCACATGGGTTGGAACCAAGTCCGAATCCGATCGCGCACGCCGCTGATGGAACCCGAGGACGACGGCGCCTATTGCTATTTCGTCCATTCCTATTACGTGCGGCCCGCGGACCCGTCGCTGGTGGCGCTCGAAACGGACTACGACGGCCCGTTCTGCTCGATGATCGGCCGCAAGAACCTCTTCGCGACCCAGTTCCATCCCGAAAAAAGCCAAGCGTCCGGGCTGAAACTCCTGGAACGGTTCGTGCGTGTCGCGCGTCCGGTCTAGAACGCCCGCGCAGACTTGCCACCGTGGGCCCCGTGTGGCATATTGCCGGTTTCGTTTTTCTTGGGGCGGCCGATCACTCGGCGGCTCGCGAACGTGCGGCGATTCCCATGCAGATTTGGCCGGCAATCGATCTTCGAGGAGGCAAGTGCGTCCGCTTGCGGCAAGGCGACTACGGCCGGGAGACCGTTTTTGGGGACGATCCCGTCGCGGTGGCTCGACGTTGGCGCGGGGAGGGAGCCACGCACGTCCATCTCGTGGACCTCGACGGCGCCCGCGACGGCCGCGCGGCGAACGGCGAAGTCGTTCGGCGGATCGTTGTCGAAACGGGCCTCACTTGCCAACTCGGCGGCGGAATTCGCGATGCCCATGCAATCGGCGAATGGCTCGATCTCGGCATTGACCGGCTCGTCGTCGGAACACGCGCCGTGCGTGACCCCGATTGGTTTCGGGCGATGTGCCGTTGTCATCCCGGGCGGCTCGTGTTGGGACTCGATGCGCGGGACGGCATCGTCGCGACCGACGGGTGGCGCGAGATGGGCCGCGTGACGGCCGCCGATTTGGCGGTTCAGTTCGCCGAGGAGCCGATCGCCGCCGTCGTGTACACCGACATCGCGCGGGACGGCATGATGGAGGGCGCCAACATCGAGGCCATCCGCGTCATGCGCGATCGGACCGCTCTGCCCTTGGTCGCTTCCGGCGGAGTGACCACGATCGACGATGTCCGGCGGCTCGCCGAATTGCGGATCGCCGGTTGCATCATCGGCCGCGCTTTGTACGAGAACGCCATCCCGCTCGCCGATGCCCTCCGTTGGGGCGCGGCGGCGGCCGTATCCAAGACGGAGTCAACGACTATCCGTTGATTCGATGAGCGGTCCGGCGTCATTCGACGCGGTCCCGCTCGTGATCGACTCGATCAAGACGACACGCTTAGGCAAACGAGGGATTCAGGAATGTCGAAAGGTAATGTCGAGAACATCCGGAATATCGCGGTCTGCGGACACGGCTCGTCGGGAAAGACCACGCTCGTCGACAAGCTGTTGGTCAAGACGGGAGCCGTTTCGGGGAATCCCGGCGTGGACGACGGATCGAGCGTCTGCGATTTCGATCCCGAGGAGAAACACCACAAATACACGATCGAGGCGAAAGTTGTTCATTTCGGACATTCGGGATACCGGTTCCATCTGCTCGATACGCCTGGCTATCCCGACTTCATCGGACAGACGATCGCCTCGCTGAGGGCGGTCGAACTGACGCTGGTCGTGATCAACGCGCATTCGGGAATCGAGGTCAATACGCGGCGCGTGTTCGACGAGGCGGGCAAGGCGGGAATCCCCCGCGCGATACTGATCAACAAGATGGACTCGGATAACCTCGACTTCCCGGCTCTCGTCGATTCGATTCGCGAACTTTGGGGGAACCGCTGCGCGCTGTTCAATGTGCCGGTCGGGCAGGGCGCTTCGTTTCACGGCGTGATGGGCACGCTCAAGCCGCCGGCCGACACGACGGGCGCGCTGATCGACCCGAATGTGATCCGTGACCCGCTGATCGAGTCGATCATCGAGGTCGACGAGCAGGTGATGGAGCGGTATTTCGAGGGAGAAATGCCCGATGACGAACAGCTCGCGCGATTGACCCGGCGCGCCGTGGTCGCGGGGACCGTCGTCCCGATCCTCTGCTGCTCCGCGAAATCCGGAGTGGGGCTCGATGAACTGCTCGAAGGCCTTGAGCAGTTCAGCCCTTCTCCCGCCGACGTGCGCCGCGCGGGGACGAAGGACGGCAACGAGGTCGACATCGCGCCCGTCGCCGACGGACCGCTCGTCGCACAGGTCTTCCGGACACGCGTCGATCCGTTCGTGCAGAAGCTGAGTTTCATCCGTGTCTTCTCGGGCGTGCTGAGGAAAGACATGTCGGTCAACGTCTCGACGGCCCGCAAACCCGTCAAGCTGGGCCCCCTGCTGGAAGTGCAGGCCTCCGAAACCCATGCGGTCGATGAGGCCGGGCCGGGCGACATCATCGCGATCGCGAAAATGGACGATCTGCACACGGGGTCCACGATCGGCGATGTCGAGCTCCCACCCGTCGAGTTTCCGACGCCCATGGTCGGACTCGCCGTTATGCCCAAGAGCCGAGGCGACGAGACGAAACTGTCCGGCGCGCTCCACAAGATCGTCGAAGAGGATCCCACGTTCCGACTCGACCGCGATTCTCAGACCAAGGAACTCGTGATGACCGGAATGAGTGAATTGCACTTGACGATCATCCGCGAACGCCTTCTGCGCCGCGATCGGCTCGAAGTGGAGACCAAGGAACCCAAGATCCCGTTCCGCGAGACGATTCAGCAGAACGCCGAGGGCATGTACCGGCACAAGAAGCAAACGGGCGGACGCGGGCAGTTCGGCGAGGTCCATATCCGTATGTTCCCGCTGCCGCGCGGAACCGAAATCGAGGCGTACATCACGAAGGAACGGTTTCCTTCCCATAAGTCCCACCATTATGACGCGGTCAACAACTTCCTATGGGTCGATTCGGTCGTCGGCGGCGTCATTCCGGGCAACTTCCTGCCCGCGATCGAGAAGGGATTCAAGGATCGGCTGACCCGAGGCGTCATCGCGGGTTACCAGGTTCAAGACCTGTGCGTCGAAGTCCATTTCGGAAAACACCACCCCGTCGACAGTTCGGAAGCCGCGTTCAAGACGGCCGGATCGATGGCCTTCAAGAACGTGTTTCTGGAAGCCAAGCCTTGTTTGCTCGAACCGGTAGTCAATATGGAAATCACCGTGCCCGAGAATAATGTCGGCGATGTCTATAGCGACATGTCGAGCCGCGGAGGGCGAGTCGTTGGAAGTGATTCCGCCGGCGGCAATCTTCAGACGGTGCGATGCGTCGTGCCGCTGCGCGAGGTCACGACGTACGCGAGGACCCTGTCGAGCATCACCGGTGGTCAGGGAAGCTACACGATGGAGTTCGATCACTACGAAGTGATGCCCGGCAACGTGCAGCAGGAGATCATGGCGAAGGCGAAGGTGCAGGAGGACGAAGAGGAATAGCGTCGAGCCTGTCGGGCGCGGTGAGGCTCGCGGGTCAGATCTGGTAGTTCGGCTCGCCCACGCGGCGCTCTTGTTTCGACTTCACCCGCAATCGAGGCTGTTCGAGGACGACCGACGTGTGGGGCTCGACACTCGACGTGATCCACGCATTCGACCCGATGACCGAGTCGTGTCCGATCACCGTGTCGCCGCCAAGCACCGTCGCGTTCGCGTATATCACGACACGATCCTCGAGCGTCGGATGGCGTTTCTTGTTCCGGATCAGATTCCCGGCGTCATCGCGCGGAAAGCTGAGCGCGCCGAGCGTTACGCCTTGGTACAATTTGGCGTGGTCGCCGATGACGCACGTCTCGCCGACCACGACACCCGTACCGTGGTCGATGAAGAAGTGTGTTCCGATGCGCGCTCCTGGGTGGATATCGATCCCCGTCTCGCGGTGCGCCCATTCCGTCATCATGCGAGGGATGAATGGGACTCCGATGTCGAGCAGTTCATGCGCGATTCGGTAGACGGTGACTGCGTCGAGTCCCGGATAGCAGAATATGACCTCATCGACCGTTCGGCAGGCCGGATCCCCGTCGTACGCGGCTCGCACGTCGGTCGCGAGCAGCGCCCGGAGGTCGGGGATCCGCTCGAGAAAGTCGATGGCCATCGCCTGGCCTTTCGCTTCATAGTCGACCTTCGTCTCGCCGCAATTCGCCTCGGTCGTCACTCGGTCCTCATGTTGAAGAGCTCGAGCGATCTGCACCGTCAGTTTGTCGTGCAAACCGTCGATCAACTCACCGATGTAGTATGTGATATTCCCGAGATGGAGCCCCTCGCGCCGACGGTATCCCGGATACAGGATCTCCTTGAGGTCCGAAAGTGCGCTCGTCACCTCCTCGTAGCGCGGCAACGGACAATGGCCGAGATGGTTGATGGAACCGACCGTTCGATAGGTCTCAACGATGCGGTCCGTCAGACGCGGAAGTTGTTCCTTGAGACGAACGTCCGAGACCATGGTGGCGCTCCTGGGCGACCGCGTCTGGCGCGGTTCACAAAAAAGGGCCAGTCTTGAGATGGCGACGCGGGGTTAGTCTGCGAGAGAGGATGTCCGGTTTCCCGGACATCGACAGGCGCAGCGAGTCAAGCGATAACCGCAGAGCAAACGGAACATCGACAACACCCTATCGCGTCGGCGGGCGAAGCCGCACTCCGCACGGCGGCGCCCAACCGCGTCCACGCGGCATCCTAGGCGTCACGTCCGGCGCATTCAAGCCATTCGTTCCTCTCTTCGACCACACCACCACAAAAAGTTTAGCCGCGCACGTCGGTTTCGCCCCCCCCCCAACCTGGACTCCAACTCCCAACTCGAACTTTGACCAGGTCACTCGTCGAGGCAAGACGGGCGACATGCGCGGCTTCGCGAATCCTGATAAGAAGAGACTTTGGCCAGGTCACTTGCGGCGGGAAGGCCGAGGAAATGCGCGGTTTTGGCAGTCCAGGAAGGAGCGGATCTTCGCGGAGCGGCTGGCGATTGAGGTGCCCCCGGTGTTTTGGCCCCGCTGAGCATGGTTTCCAGAAGTCGGCAAGCCGCAATCGGGCGTGTCGGCGAGGTTG